>Ga0207686_10000668_pt1 | contig 21199 bp, 18 predicted proteins | sample KBSM24metaG_FD_184396 | JGI IMG/M metagenome (GOLD analysis project Ga0207686, IMG submission 184396) | Miscanthus rhizosphere microbial communities from Kellogg Biological Station, Michigan, USA - KBS M2-4 metaG (SPAdes) (version 2) | ecosystem: Host-associated > Plants > Roots > Rhizosphere >...
CCTGTTTCGCGGTCCTTTCTTATTTCTGCAAATTGGTGATTGGCGACTATGTCATAGTCGTTGCTGGTTGCTGGGTTTACTTTCATAATTGGTTAGTAAGTATTTTAATAATAGAAAATAATGGTGAAATAAAATTATTCATTAAAAGATAATTATCCAATTAATTTATACACATATAATTTACTTTTTATAAAACGATACAATAACGGTTGTTATTATTAGTGTAGTTGGAGAGCCAATTTTTTAATTGAAGAGATTAGTCTCTTCCTTGCTAACGCATTTTAAGGGTTGCGTTTTGTTAACCTGATAACAGCACTGCTTTCTTCCGTGCTTTTCAGCATCGCCTCATAGCGTTTGTTATCAACGATAGCAAGCATGTAAGATGTATTGGGAGGTATGGATCCCAGGTTTTCAGCTACCATTACCAGTTCGTTATTCTCATTCAATTCAGTAACTGATAACTTAATTGTGTAGGCAGCTGCAGTAAGCCGGATATGTTGAAATATTAGTTTGTTGTTTAGAAAAAGCGAGATAGAATCACCATCTATTTCTGCGTTATCATAAAAATTAAGCTCAATTGAATCACCAGTGATCGGTATATCGGTGGCGATAATTTTCTCTCTTATTTTAAATTCTTCTTCAATCGTTTTCTTTACTGATAGTTGTTTTGGCTCTGTCTTTTGTACTGGTACTACTTGTACTGGGTCAACATTTACAACCCGATCACTTAATTTGACCGGCTCCTTATTTTCAGCAGTATTTTCTATTTGCTGAGTTGTTTTTTCAACAGGCACAATAACTGGCGTTGAAGCGATTGATGAAACACTGTCAATATAGTAAGGGTCATTAGCACCCAGCGTATAGTTTTCAATAATAAAATCCCATTCATCAGGAAATAAAGTTTCATTTGTTTTTTCAAGAACAACCGGCCCTTGTATCGATTCCCTTTTGTTTTTTAAAGCGGCATCTCCTTCTAACATCATTTTATCGCTTCCCGGGCAGTTAAAATCCGCTGATGATAAATAGGGAATTTTTCCGGGAGTATTTAAACTAAGCTTCCCGGTTTTTTCTTCCAGCAATTGATCGTCCCACCAGATCCCTTCATGGGTATTCGGATCAAAATACCCTTTAATGGAATAACGCCGATAATTAGTCTCTGACTCGTAGTAGTAACAAGTGCCAACAAGACTATCACCTTTCTGGATTAATTTAACCTCTGCCTTTTTCTTATTGATCTTTCCTTTCCACACACCTGTTATCATTTGCGCAGAAGAAGAAGTGGCAAAAGAACAAATAACAAATAGCAAACTAATTTGAGATAAGACGGATCCTTTTTTTAACTGCATTTTCCAATGTTTTCCGGGTATTGAACGGGTAATAAAAGTAATTATTTCATTATGATTTGTTAAGTGGAAAACTACTGCTAGAATTCAAAAATATTTTTAGAAAATGCCGAAAACCTCCTTAGTTTTTTTCCAGTGGTTTGAAGAGAGGCTTTGTATTTATTGGTGATATTCCCAGGGAAAGACTGAGCAAGTAAGGCACCCTGCCAATAAAATGATCCCCGATGATAAGAAAACAGGTTTGGCCATATTACGATCAAAGAAAACAATCACAAGCGCAACAAAGAACCCAAAGAGTCCCAGTACCAGGTTGCATAAACCAAAAATCGTAAAGAAGGAATAATTGATGATGCCACCATTAGATGCAAGCGAAATAATGATGGAAAAAACGATCTCTGATGATAATAATATCCACGTTACTCTACTCATACCGGGTGGCGTGTTTTTTCAGCCTGTAATTCTTTTACATATTTTTCTTTTTCATCCCTGTAAAAAAGATTCATAGTTTCAAATGGAATGATACGTCCGTCTTTATGGACAATATGCACACAACTTTTTTTAATAGCTCTTACATCAAAATCGTATGCATCAATAAACCGCATAATGATTATACGAAACAGGTTTTCATAACTCAAGCCTGGGGCATGTATTTCGGGTAAACAACATAGCAATTGTTTGAAATTTTCTTCTACACGATCCACAGAAATGCCTGTGCTGAATATTTTTAATAGATGACCATGCAATTCTGCATCTTGTTCATATACAATTGTGTTGCGGCTATTGTTCAGTAAGTGGGCGGGGTCAATGTACCTTGTCATTGGAAATACTTTGCCAGCAACTTTTAATGCATAACCCATAACCAAAGCATCGGGATTACATGGAACCGGAATGAGATCATTAGGCTGAAAAATTGAAGTTTGGCTTAAGATCTTATCCCTTACATCAGTCATTGTTATACGATCTGTTGCAGGATCAAAATTTTCATTTCTTCCTGCTACCTGTATCGGTTGAAAAGTTACACCACGAACACATCTTTGTTGAGTTGCAAATTCAATGATCTCACCGATCTCATCATCATTCAGATCTTTTTGCAGTGTTACAACCAATGTAGTAGAAAGATTGAACTTATTCAGATTGTCAATTGCTTTTCGTCGTATATCAGTCAGGTCTTCACCTCTCAATTGTTTTAATGCTGAGGGTTTAAAAGAATCAAACTGGAGATAAATTTCAAAATCGGGCATGTAGGATGATAGTCTTTTAACAAACTCCTCATCTTTAGCAATGCGAATCCCGTTTGTATTCACCATCAGGTGTCGAATAGGTTTTTGTTTTGCAATATCAAGTATGGTAAAAAAATCCGGATGAACTGTCGGTTCACCACCGCTTATCTGCACTACATCAGGAGATCCTTCATTAGCAACAATTATATCCAGCATTCTTTCTACTTCTTCCACTGTCCTGTGCCTGCCATAATGTGGACTGCTCATCGCATAACAAGTGGGGCATGTAAGATTGCAACGGTCAGTTATTTCAATGATCGTTAAACAACTGTGTTGCTCATGATCCTGGCAAAGACCACAGTCATAAGGGCAGCCATAATGTGTTTTCGTATTAAAATGCAAAGGCATTTCAGATGTTTTATTATAATTACGTATGTTCTTATAATACTCAACATCAGTGGCAATTAATACTTTTTGAAAACCATGATCAGGACAATTCTTTAACATGTATACATTGTCGTTTTCAAACACGATCTTGGCATCAATTCTCCGGAGACATTCAGGACAAAGGCTGATTGTAAAATCATAATATGTATAAGGACGTTCAGGCATATGAGGAATGAATTAGTTTTCTGGGTTGTGAGATATAAGGCGAATAGTAGATCAAACCTGCCAAACAACTTACCTGTATTGCAGACAACCCGAAGTTAAATGTATAATGAGGTTTAATAAAATCAATAATGAAACGGAATAAAAGATAGCTGATCATAAAAATTTTGAATAAAGCTCCTGGTTGAAAAGACATCCTGGAAGAGGCATAATGGATGCTAATCCATAAAATGACCAGGAAAATAATTTCATATAAAACAACCGGATGCCTCAACTTTCCATCACCAAGATCCATTCCTGTAAAAAGATTCGTTTCATTACCATAGGTTTCTTCATAAATGCCCATCGAAAAGCAGCCGATACGACCGATGATCAACGCAAGCAGGAATGGATAAACAAACAGATCACCCGAAGCTTTTTTTTCATGGATAAATTTTTTCATGATCTCAACACCAGCAAGTCCTCCCAATAAGCCACCAACCACAGTTTTGTTTTGGTAAAAATAGAGAACGATATTCTCCGCTTTAGAGATCTGTGGCGGATCTTCCAAGCCGCCAAGTAATCGACTGCCAATAAAAGCGCCAAAGACAGCACCAATAAATATCCAGGTTCGGTTTGGTGAGCTAATAATATCACCTTGTTTTGTTCTAAGCAAAAGAAAATACCTGAACCCGATAAAAAAAGCAAGCAATTCTAAAACGGCATGCAACAAAATTTTTGCGGAACCAATTTCTATGGTAACAGGAAAGTTCAAAAATGATTAGTGATTTATTGTTTTACCCATAATTGATGAGTGGGAAACATTTCATAAGCAATCAACCCTGTGCCTTTACTAAGATAAACTTTAAAAGGCTCCTGTGCCGAAATGTTAATTGTTGTATCTCTTGTTATAGTCTGTACATTATTGAATGTGGTTCCATTGATCGAGAGGGAAGATGAATAACTACTGCTATAGAGCCCAAGCGGTAATACGAAACCCTGGTCATTGATATCGCTGGCTGTACAATTAAAACCCTGGACAAATAATGAAATGGATTTTGTTGAAGCAGATGATGATCCAAAAGGCGTTTGTGAGAAATAAGTAAGTGATAGTTTCCGTTTGAAGTTAGCTGCAATTTCCTTTGATTCCGTTGACATGGTTTTGTGACAACCGTCATCTCCATTATAACAGCCCTGGCTGGCTTCATAGGCTTCGCTTTTATAAATACTCTGCAGTGTAATTGTATCGAATACAGACTGGTATTTAAAAATTATCTGCTGATCCTGTTGGTAGGCAAACCAATTTATAAAATTTGCATCCTCAAAGGCAGAGCAAGGAACTTTTTTACATGAACAAATACTGCAGCTATTATGAGTATAAATTGTAAGTAACAGAATGCTGGTGAGCAGTAAGGTCCTCATAAAGCGGGGTTTTAAAATTATAATTGATCCGTACTAATTAATTGAGATGCGTTATTTCTTCAAAAGTTTAAAAGCATGTGTCCATTGATTGCGAATAAAACCGGGAATGCACCACAATATACATAAAGGCTCAATTACTCTTGCTGCTTCCACCTTGCCCATGTCTTCCGTTTCCCAGCCAAATGATGTGAGAATATCTGTGACTGTTTTTTTTGACGGATCATCATTTCCACAGATGAACATAGTAGGGAGGATGCCGTTAAAATTTGGTTTATACATAAATGCATTTCCAACGCAGCTAAATGCTTTCACAACTTTTGCATCGTGAAGTAGTTTTTGAATTTTTTCCATCAATGATTCTTCCAGCGTTGTAAAATATTTCAATACACCGTTTTCAGGAGGTACTGCTGCAATCGGGTTAGTGGCATCAATAATTGTTTTATTGCTAAAGTGACCTTTGCCTGCAAGGTTTATGGCGTCTTCTGCTACAAGCCCGCTGACAGCTAATACAATTATTTCTCCAAACTGTGCTGTTTCCTGGAATGAACCAAGTAAACCATTTGTATTTTCCTTTTTCCATTTTACAACATCGTCTTTACTGATATTTCTTGTACCAAGCATTACCTGGTGGCCTTCTTTTAAAAAACCAGTTGCTAACACACGGCCCACATTGCCGCTTCCAATTATTCCAACTTTCATATTACAAGGTTTTGTGATTAATAATTTAGCTTTACAAAAATTACGAAAAAAAATTCATGGCTAATCCCAATCTTGATAACAGTAAAGATTTTTTAACCCCGGCAGATAAGGAATTTGAGAATAATATCCGTCCAGCCCATATAGCAGAATTCTCCGGGCAATCGCAGATCATTGAGAACCTAAAAATTTTTATCAAAGCTGCAAAGATCCGTGGTGAGGCATTAGATCATGTTTTATTTCACGGGCCGCCGGGTTTGGGTAAAACAACTTTATCAAGAATTGTGGCGAATGAAATGGGAGTAAAAATTAAAGAAACATCAGGGCCGGTGATCGAAAAACCCGGCGATCTTGCTGGCTTACTTACCAATCTTGAACCCAATGATGTTTTATTTATTGATGAGATACACCGGTTGAGTACAGTGGTGGAAGAATATTTGTATGCGGCGATGGAAGATTTCAGAATTGATATTATGATCGACAGCGGCCCGAATGCAAGAAGCGTTCAAATTAATTTGAATCCATTCACATTGATCGGTGCTACAACAAGAAGTGGCTTATTAACCGCGCCGTTGCTTTCACGATTTGCTATTAAGTCAAGACTGGAATATTACACTTCAGATATATTGAATAAGATCATTCAACGATCCTCAACAATTTTGAATACATCGATTTCAAAAGACGCCATTGCTGAAATTAGCAGGCGAAGCCGAGGTACACCACGTATTGCAAACGGATTGTTGAGACGAGTAAGAGATTTTGCACAGGTATTGAACGATGGTGAAATTGATCTTGGCATTACACAGCATGCATTAAAAGCATTGAATGTAGATGAGCATGGATTGGATGATATGGACAATCGTATTCTATCTACCATTATAGAAAAATTTAAGGGTGGTCCCGTTGGTATCACAACAATTGCAACTGCAGTTGGTGAAGAGGCCGGTACATTGGAAGAAGTGTACGAACCATTCTTAATACAAGAGGGATTTATACAGCGTACGCCAAGAGGAAGAGAAGTGACTGCAAAAGCTTATGAGCATCTTGGAAAGAAACCAGGCAAAAGCGGAGAGAATCTTCTATTTTCCTGACCGCTTTTGCTTTTTGTTGACTATAAATAAATAACTACCATTTCAAATTATATGATTCCAGTTGTAGATATCTGATGCGCTGCCGATCCTGATATCCTCTAATTGCTCCTTCAGCTGATTCATTAAACTATTAACTGTATAAAACGGCAGTTTATAATCCACTCCATCAATATGAATTAGATTGATCGGTGCAACAACGGCGGCAGTGCCAGCGCCAAAGGCTTCTGTGATAGTATTATCCCTGAAAGCAGTTATCAGTTCATCTGTACCGATTCTTCTTTCTTCTACTGCGACTCCTTTATCTTTTGCCAGTTGAATTAATGAATCTCTTGTAACACCATCTAATATGGAATCAGACAATCCCGGTGTAATTAATTTTCCATTGATGACAAACATCACATTCATAGTACCGGATTCTTCAATGAATTTATTTTCTCCAGCATCGGTCCACAATACCTGGTCAAATCCTTTTTCTCTTGCCAACTGTGTTGGATAAAATGCGCCTCCATAGTTACCGGCACACTTGGCATAACCGGTTCCGCCCTTAGCGGCACGGATGAATTCTCTCTCTACTTTCACCCTTAAAGGTTTGGCATAATAAGGGCCAACCGGACCAGAAAAAATAATAAACCTGTATTCGTCTGCCACCTTTACCCCAAACTTTGCTTCACTGGCAAATACAAATGGACGAATGTAAAGTGATGAACCATTTTCATCAGGCACCCATGCCTTATCCAGCTTAACTAATTCTGTCAATCCTTCTGCAAAAATTTCTTTTGGTGGCACCTGCATACACATTCTTTGCAATGATTTCACCAGGCGATCGTAATGTTTATCGATACGAAAGATATTAATAGAGCCATTTTGCATGCGAAAGGCTTTCATCCCCTCAAAAACAGATTGACCATAGTGCAGCGCCAATGTGGCCGGACTTAAAGAAAGATTAGCAAAAGGCAGAATTTGCGGTGTTTGCCATTCGTTATCATAAAAATCACAGGCCAGCATATGGTCCGAAATATATTTCCCGAACTCCAGGCCGCTAAAATCCACTTTACCAATCCTAGATCTACGAATTTTTCTTACCGTTATCTCTTGCGTAAGCTGCATAAAAAAATATTGAAGGTTTAATAAATACATACCTGACCCTGCCCCACTGGCAGCACCGAAGCAATCACATCTTCTTTCACTTTTTCATTATACATTTTCTCAATGGCCCATCCTACTAATTCCACTGCTGCCAAACAACCGGCTGCTGTTCCGATATTGCAATGCGTAACCAAATGTTTATCTTCTAAAACATCTACTTCATAGCTCCTCAACAATTCATACACTGTTGGATAAGTAATGGCAGATAATCCTTTCAAATGACCTAGTGCAGCAATTATCAATGCACCTGAACATATAGAACAGATCAATTGCTTTTCAGGATTTAGTTTGAACCTTTTTAAATAAACTTCGTCTTTAATAACCACTCTTGCGCCGTAACCACTGCCGAAGAAAACCAAATCTGCATCATTACATTCTTCAATAGTGCCTTGCATAGGCAGTTCAATTCCGTTTATTGATTTATGCGAAGTTTCAGATCCTACAATTTTTACAACAAACTCTTTATCCCGGTGTTTAACCCGATTGAGCAGATCCCATGCGAGAAAGATATCAATGTCAGTAAACTTATCAAAGGCTACAATAACGGCTTTTTTCATACAATTAGTTTTATTGATTAGTTATTATGATAAGGCAAATTTCACCTTCTATAATCTTCACTTTACTCATACTATTTGTTTTTTATATTCGCGATTAACCATAAAAACACCGCTGAGTGTAACTAGACTTCCCAGCAACATTCCGGAGTTTACACTTTCATGTAACAATAACCAACCAAAGAAAACCGCTACGATTGGATTGATGTAGGCATAAATGGAAACGAATGCCGGTGGTAATTTGCTGATGGCAAAAACATAAGCAGAGTAGGCCAGTACCGAACCAAAAAAGATAAGATATAACAGTGCATACCATGCTTCATTCCCTGCTTCACCGATGTTAATATATTTTCCGGATGCAAAACAGAATATCAGTGTTATAGTTCCGGCAATCAGCATTTGTAATCCTACGCCGTACAAAATATCTACCGCTGGTTTTTGCTTTGATGAGTATACTGTTCCAAAGGTCCAGGCCAGTACTGCGAGAAAGGCCAGCACTATTCCAAATGCAACAGATTTCCCCTCGAGTAGATGTAAATAATCGTAGAAGATAATAACTACCCCTGCAAAACCAATTATCAGGCCGGCAATCATCGATGGGGTAAGCCTGGCATTGCGTAATAACCAAACGCTGAATAAGGTTACAGACAACGGAACCGTTGCAGAAATTATAGCCGCAAATCCGCTGTTGATATATTCCAATGACCAGGTAAGTAACCCATTGGCGAGTGACAATAAAAATATCCCCTGTATGGTGATTTGCTTTAAGGATTTCCAATCAGGAAGTTTATATCCTTTCAGCAAAAAGAAACTTACCATCAAAAAACCGGAGGAGAACTGGCGAACTGCAGAAAGAAATAAACCCGGCATATGTTGGGCTCCTATCCTGGCGGCAATGAAAGTGGTTCCCCAGAAAAAACTTACTAATCCCAATGCTATATAAGCCCTGTTTAATTCTTTACGTGACATGTTAATCTATATTTAAAAGGTGTTCTCCTAATCTTTGTACTTCGTTGACTAAAATTTCAAAATCTTCTCCCTTGCTCCGATGATTCGTTATTGCCACCCGTATCACATAGGCTCCTTTGATGACGGTGAAAGATGGAGCAGCAATTCCACTTTCATGTAATTGCATTAGGATCTCTTTGTTCAATGCATTCAATTTATCTGCTGATAATCCCTCTTTATAAAAGCGGAAACAAACAATATTCATAGGCACCGGCGCCATCAGTTGTAATTGATCATTTGCTTGCACCAGTTCAACCAAATATCTTGCCTGCTGGATATTTTGTCTTACCAGTCGGCTATACTTTTCAAGTCCCTGTTCTTTCAACATCATCCAGACTTTCAATGCACGGAATCCTCTTGAGAGTTCAATGCCTAAATGATTAAAGTTTAAATCACCGGCAATAATACCTCGTTCATGATGTGCCAGATAGCTGGCATTGATTTCAAAGGCCTCTTTATGTGCCTGTGGATTTCTAATTAACACTCCACCTACATCATAGTTCACATAAAACCATTTGTGGTAATCAAACGCAATACTATCTGCAAGCTCTACTCCTTTTAATCTTTCTGTGTATTCCGGCAATAATTTTGGTACCGCACCAAATGCACCATCTATATGGTACCATATTCCTTCTCTCTTTGCAATGGATGCCAAAGTTTCCAGGTCATCAATTGCCCCGGTGTTCACAGTTCCTGCATTGCCAACTATACAAAAAGGCAGGAAGCCATTGGCTTTGTCTTGCTTAATTTGTTCTTCTAATAAATCAATCCTGACCTGGTAATTTTCATCCACTGCTATCTTCCGTAAATTTTCACTGCCAATGCCTAATAGCTCCACTGCTTTCTGCAAACAACTGTGCGTTTCAGCTGATGCATACATTACTAATTGCCCATTTATATTTCTTATTCCTTTTTTGCGAATCTCTTTATTGTAAAAATTTCTTGCTGTTGTAATCGCTAATATGTTCGCTAAGGATGCGCCTGTCGTTAATATGCCCGAGCTACTCCTTGGAAAACCATATATTTCTTTTGTCCAATCGAGCACTTGTTTTTCAACATATAAATCTGCATGTTCACCGAAAGAGGTAGTTGGATTCATTGCAGAAGCTATCATATCTGCCAGCATACCTGTTGCTGAACCATTACCACATACCCATCCCCAAAAACGTGGATGCGTATTACCTAATGCATAAGGCAATACATTTTGCTGAAACGAATTATACACTTCATTCAAACTGCTTTCTTCTTTGGGAACAGCAACATCCAATGCTTCTTTTACAGGAGCGGGAATAGGTTGCCACACTTTTCTATCTGGGGATTGCTTAATATAATCTATCATGTCATCCAGCATACGATGGCCGGTTTCACGAAGGTCCTCCCAATTAGAGGGATCAATTGTCTCTTCCAGTACAGTCGTGCTTAAATCGAGCATATAATGTCGTTTGATTTACACTGTGAAATTCACAAGAGAATTATTGTTGGTTAACCGTTTCTTGTTGATCACAGAGGATGATTATTTTTTGATAGAACAAAATTGTTCAAAAAAAATGTACTAAAACAGATTCAGTTTTTGTAATTTCGACTAGATCAGATTTTTTAACATCTATTTTCTCCCAATAGAAAACAAGAAAAACAACCGTACCGGAAGACAATTTTTGACTTTTTAATTTTGAATTATTCAACCATGCGTACAACCAAATTTTCAACCGACGACCACTTATACCTGCAAGTTGCCAATGGTGTAGAAAAAATGATAACAGATGATATCTTGAAAATTGGAGATAAACTTCCATCTGTCCGTTTATTGAGTGAAGAATATGGCATCAGTATGGGTACCGCCTTCCAGGCTTATTACCACCTTGAAGGAAAAGGGTTGATCGAATCAAGACCAAAAAGTGGTTATTATGTACGCTTTAATTTCAAACGCTTTCCCGATTTACCAAATGTAATTCAGCCGGAGCCCATCTCCAGTGAAGTAAGTGTGAAAGACACAATTGCTTCTATTTATGGTGACGTTGCTTCTCCTATTAAAATGAATTTTGCAATTGCCGTTCCTGATGCTTCCTTATTACCGACAGCCAAAATCAATAAATCAGTAATACATGCTTTGCGTAAAAGCAAAGATCATTGCATCGGTTATGAAAATACGCAAGGCAATATTGATCTGCGTAAACAAATAGTCAAGCTGGCGTTTAACTGGGGAGGGAAATTTAAAACGGATGACATCATTGTTACTTCGGGTTGTTTGGAAGCGATCAATTTATGTTTGAGAGCCGTAACTCAGAATGGCGATACTGTCGCCGTGGAAAGCCCTAACTACTTTGGCATTTATCAATCGTTGGAAAACATGGGGCTGAAAGTGGTGGAAATTTCCAGCAATCCTTCCACAGGTTTGGATATTGATTGCATGGAAAAATCCATTGATAAATTTAATATCAAAGCTTGTATTGTTACGCCCAATTTCAATAACCCTTCCGGCAGTTGTATGCCAGAAGAAAATAAAAGGCATTTGGTGGAAGTGATCACCAAACATAATATTGCTTTGATTGAAGACGATATTTATGGTGAGTTATATTTTGGCAGAAGCCGTCCACGTACCTGTAAATATTACGACACTAAAGGCCTAGTGATGCATTGTGCTTCATTATCCAAATCATTAGCGCCTGGCTATCGGGTCGGCTGGACAATTCCTGGAAAATTTACAGAAGATGTAAAGCAGATAAAACGGATCAGTGATATCAGTTCACCATCATTGACGCAAGCCGCTATGGCACATTTTTTAGGTAATGGACGCTATGAATATCATTTAAAGAATCTTCGTAAGGCATTGCACACACAATATCTGAAATACACACAAGCCATCATTCAATACTTTCCGGAAGGAACTAAATTATCCAGGCCACAGGGAGGTTTTGTATTGTGGGTGGAATTACCTGGGAAAGTAAATGCTTCCAAACTAAGATTAGAAGCGATGAAGCATCATATCTCTGTCGTGCCGGGAAAAATATTTTCTGTTCGCTGCAATTACCACAACTTCATCCGCATCAGTTTTGGTAAACCATGGAACGAGGATATGGATTATGGATTGATGATGCTGGGAAAGATTGTGAAAAAGATGATGTGATTAATCATAACAATGTTGAAAGAAAATCAAAACCTGGTTTACTGGAACATAGTTTTCATAAAAAAAGGATCAAGAGTTTCCTCCTAATCCTTTCGAATCTTATAAAACATGGATCTATTGCACTACCAGCCTGAATCCATTTCCATGAATATTCACGATCTCGATCTTTGGATCGTCTTTTAAATATTTTCTAAGCTTTGCAATGTAAACATCCATACTACGGCCATTAAAATAAGTATCACTTCCCCAGATCTTTTTTAACGCTGCTTCTCTTGGTAACAGGTCATTAAGATGTTCAGCAAGCATTTTCAATAACTCATTTTCCTTTGGCGACAATGTTTGTGTAATGCCACTATGTATCAACTGGCGAAGTTTCGGATTGAAGTGATAAGTGGAAAGATCAAATTCTTTATTCTCTGCTTCTTTATTGATCTCTTCGTTACGTTTCAATATCGCTTTTATTTTCAAAAGCAATACTTCGCTGTCAAAGGGTTTGGTGATATAATCGTCGGCGCCAAGTTTATACCCCTGTATCACATCTTCTTTCATTGTTTTGGCACTGAGGAAGAACAAAGGAATATCAGGATCAACATCTCTTATCTCTTCTGCGAGTGTAAAGCCATCCATATTCGGCATCATTACATCCAGCAGGCAGATATCAAATTTTTCACGTTGAAATGCAGCAAGACCAAGACGGCCATCTCTTTCAAGTGTTACTTCATAATCATTCAATTCAAGATAATTTTTAAGAACAGTTCCGAGGTTCTGATCATCTTCGCACAACAAAATTTTAGGTTTCTTTCCGTCCATAACTTTCGTTTTGAGTTATTAGTATTTGCAAATAAAGATAAAGCAAATCCGGGGTTAAAGGATCGGCGTTCAATATTTTGTTAAAAGAGTTGAAAGGTAATGAACAAGTGAACCATTTAACTCCTTTATTTTTGTTATTTAATTCATTTTATGGCGATGCATCTTACTCCAGATAATCGGTTAAAGAAATTAGTTGTTATTGGTGACAGGGTATTGATAAAACCTACCAGGCCCGATGAACGAACTGCCAGTGGTCTTTATTTGCCACCCGGTGTACAGGAAAAAGAAAAAGTGCAACAAGGATATGTTATAAAAACTGGCCCTGGTTATGCAATACCAATGCCCGTTGATGATGAACCATGGAAGCAGGATGATGACCAGGTAAAGTATGTGCCTCTACAGGCAAAAGAAGGTGACCTTGCAATATTCTTGTTGAGCGGTGCCACTGAAGTAATGTACGAGAAAGAAAAATATTTTATCGTTCCACAAAGTGCTATACTGATGTTGGAAAGGGAGGAGGATCTATGAAAAAAATATTTTCAATACTGATCTTCTTTTTTGTTTGTTTTCAAAATATACGAGCACAAAAGGGGATTGATGCTCTTATACAAGCAGAAAAAAATTTTGCAGCTTATTCAGTTGCTAATAGTACAAAAGAAGCATTTCTTAAATTTCTTGACAGTGCTGGAATTATTTTCGATAATGGAAAGCCTGCAAATGGGGTTACGACATGGAAAAAAAGAGAGAAAAGACCAGGTGTTTTGAACTGGCATCCTCAATTTGCTGAGATATCCGGATCAGGAGATTTTGGTTATACAACAGGGCCATGGACCTTTCAAAATTCTTCAAACGATACGGTGGTTGCAAGGGGTCAGTATACAACTGTATGGCAGATCAATACAAAAGGTGAATGGAAGTTTTTAGTTGATCTTGGGGTAACTAATACGCCTCCGGAATTGGCAACAGACTTAAAAAAGATAGATGTTGCAAAACGATCTTCTGCAGGCACCACAAAACATGATTCGCCTGTAATTGCTGAAAATAATTTTCTAAAAGCAGTTTCAGCTAATAAATCAAAAGCGTATAAAAAATATTTATCCTCGAAAAGTATTTTGAATCGTAATGGATATTTGCCTGCAACTAATTCTGCCGATCAGCAAAAACTACTTGATCTGACTACATCATCGATTCAATACAAATTAGATGGAGCAGGAATGTCGCCAAACATGGATCTGGGTTATGTATATGGGACGACAACTATTAATGGTAAAACAGATAATTATTTACGAATATGGAGATGGGAGAAAGATGAATGGAAGATTGCTTTGGAAGTATTGCGGTATTGATTTTTTAGTTTCAGTTAACAAAACACTTCAGTAATTTCCTTTTTCAATTTTATAACATGGCTGATAAATTAAAATTCGCAGAAGCAATAAAAGCGGGGTATAGTTTTAAGGGAGAATCTTATAAGATAGGTTGCGGTGTTTTGGACGGTGAAGTTATTAGCGATGCCGCTGTTTTACTTCCATTAAAAACAATGAATCGCCATGGTTTGATCGCCGGAGCAACTGGTACGGGTAAAACAAAAACATTACAAGTGCTGAGCGAAATTTTAAGTGATGCAAGTGTACCGGTTCTGTTGATGGATATCAAAGGCGATCTCAGTGGTATTGCTGCTGCAGGACTTGAGAATGATAAAATAAAAGAGAGGGTTCAAAAATTAAATGTTGAGTTTAAGCCAACAGCTTATCCAACCGAACTGCTTACTTTAAGCAATCAAAAAGGAGCAAGACTAAGAGCAACAGTAAGTGAGTTTGGTCCAGTGCTGCTCTCAAAAATTTTAGGATTAAATGATACGCAAGGTGGTTTTGTCGCCATGATCTTTAAATATTGTGATGATAGCAAGCTTCCTTTACTGGATCTGAAAGATTTTATAAAAGTATTGCAATATGTAAGCGATGAAGGGAAAGCTGAATTGGAAAAAACGTATGGAAAAATTTCTACTACTTCTACAGGAACTATTTTAAGAAAAGTGATAGAGCTTCAACAGCAAGGCGCTGATATATTTTTTGGTGAAACAAGTTTTGATGTAGAAGACCTGCTACGGATCAGTGATGATGGTCGAGGAATGATCTCGGTTGTTCGTGTTACTGACCTGCAGGATCGGCCAAAACTGTTTTCTACTTTCATGTTGCAATTACTTGCCGAGTTATATGCAACCTGCCCGGAAGAAGGTGACCTGGATAAGCCAAAACTGGTAATGTTCATTGATGAAGCACATCTTATTTTCCAGGAAGCAAGCCCTGCTTTGTTACAACAAATAGAAACGATCATAAAATTGATCCGTTCAAAAGGAATTGGTATTTTCTTTTGTACGCAAAACCCAATGGATGTTCCGGCTTCCGTGCTTGCGCAATTAGGTTTAAAAGTGCAGCATGCTTTAAGAGCATTTACTGCGGCTGATAGAAAAGTAATTAAACAAACTGCAGAAAATTATCCTGAAACAACTTTTTATAAAACAGAAGACCTCATAACACAATTGGGAATTGGCGAAGCATTGATTACAATGCTAAATGAAAAAGGTATTCCAACGCCCCTTGTTCATTGTATGTTACGACCTCCGCAAAGCAGGATGGATATTTTAACAGATGCCGAAATTGACGGGTTGATAAGCAAATCAAAAATTGCAGCGAAGTATAATAAAGTTGTGGATAGTGAAAGTGCTTATGAAATACTCAACGAAAAATTAAATGTAGCTGCTAAAGAAGATGAACAAGTAAAACAACGCAAGGTTGAAGAGAAAGCGGAAAGAAAGTCAACAAAAGAAGACAAAGGAATTTTCGACGACCCAATTGTAAAAAGCATGACTCGAACTGCTGGTAATGAAATTGTAAGAGGCTTATTAGGTGTTTTAGGACTTGGAGGCAGAAGCCGTCGCGGACGTTCTTTATTTTAATCTGACCCAACCGGCATTATCCACTTCTAATTTATTTTCAGCCTGTAGGAACTCGATCACTTTCCAGGCTTTTTCTTTTTTTATTGCGCCAAGCTGATCCATTAATTCTTTTGAAGGCAACGGCTGTGGTGCTAAAACAGTTTGAATGCGATTACTGATCTTTTCAAATTCTTTTTCGTCGATATGAACTTTTTTCTGACGCAGGCAATTATCACACACTTTACAATTGTGTAATTTATTATCACCAAAATAACTGCCGATCATTTTGCTTCGGCATGTCACAAGCTCCTGCACATACTGAACTATATTTTTTACTCTTGCTACAAATTTCTCTTTCCGCTTATGATATAGGTCCATGTTTATTGAAAGGTCTTCCACTTTTACACGATTGCGTGGAAAATAAAGTTGTGGCGAATCTTTCTGCGGTTCATAATGAATGATGCCAAACCGATCTAGCTGCGAAAGATCTTTTTTAATATCTCCTACGTCTTTTTTTAATAACCGGATCAAAACTATTTCAGAAATGGAAGTGGGAAAATCAAAAATTCCTTCATAGCCACGAAGCAAGGCTTTGATGGCAGGTTCCAGCTCAGGATGAGATGTTTCAAAATCATACAATGTTTCCTTTGTCGTAGTAAATTTAATTTTAGATGGAAGAAAAACCTGTTCGTTTAATGAAAGCCAGCTATCCTGTTCCAATGCTTTCAATGAATAAATAGCTGTGTGAGTATTCAGTTTGAATTTCTTTACAAAATCATTTATATCAAAATCAAAATAATTTCCTTCGCCACTGCCGGCAGGTATTTGTAAATAATTTGCTACTGACTGATAAACATTTTTTATATCCTCCAACGACGGATAACGAATAGCTGCCAGTCCTTCTAATTCGGTAATATCATTATCGTCATAAAGTAAAACAGCAAATGATTTTTCACCATCTCGTCCTGCACGACCCGCTTCCTGGTAATAATTTTCAAGGCAGTCTGGGACATCAGCATGAATTACTGAACGAACATCAGGTTTATCAATTCCCATCCCGAATGCGTTGGTGCAAACAATAACTCTTGTTTTATTTTTTATCCAATCTTCCTGGCGTTTATTTCTCTCTTCTTGCGGTAATCCGGCATGATAAAAATCAGCAACAATATTTTGAAGTTGCAGCAATTCGGAAATTTCTTTTGTTCGCTTTCGGCTTTTACAATACACAATAGCACAGCCATGGACTTTATTTAGTATTTCAATTACTTTATTGATCTTGGAATCAACTTTAAAAACACTATAAGAAAGATTTTTCCTTTCAAAAGATTGACGAAAGATATTTTTTTCTTTGAACTGAAGCTTTTCACAAATGTCATCCTGCACCTCTTTTGTTGCAGAAGCAGTCAATGCAATTACAGGAACATCTTTTAATTCTTCTCTTAATGCCGCAATACGTAAATAGGGCGGACGAAAATCATAACCCCATTGCGAAATGCAATGCGCCTCATCTACCGCAACGAGATTGATGTTCATTCCAGGTAGGTATTCTTTAAACAAATTTGTTTCAAGTCTTTCTGGAGAAACATATAAAAATTTACAATTACTGTTTGTTGCGACTTTTAATGTATTGATAACTTCTACACGACTCATGCCAGAGTAAATTGCAAATGCAGTAATGTTTTTCCTTCGCAGGTTTTCCACCTGGTCTTTCATTAATGCGATCAGTGGAGAAATAACAAGACACAGTCCGCCTTTCACTAATGCTGGAACCTGGTAACACAAAGATTTACCACCACCAGTCGGCATTAATGCAAGTATATCTTTTCCCTCAAGTATAGAATTGATAACGTCTTCCTGCAAAGGCCTGAATACATCATAACCCCAAAACTCTTTTAATATTTTATGAATATCAGGCACTGATCAAAAAATGTTGAACGTTGAAGGTAGGGAAAGAAAAAATCTTATTGGAGTGGCAACACTACTCAACTTTTTTTACAAACAACCTTACGGAATTTATTGCAAGCACCACATCACTCAATCCCATAACTAATGCACCAAAGGTTGGAGTAAGAAAACCAAATGCTGCAACAGGAATGGCAACGATATTATAGGCAAATGCCCAGAAAAGATTTTGTTTGATAGTAACATAAGTTGCTTTACCAAGTCCGAGAGCCATTGGCAGTTTCTTTAAACCCTGGCTCATTAACACCACTTGTGCACTTTGCACAGCAACCTGTGAGGCCTCACTCATTGAAATACCAATGGTTGCTTTTGCCAACGCCGGTGCATCATTAATACCATCACCAACCATTGCAGTAGGGGTAGCAGCATTCAGGTCGGCTATCTTTTGTAGTTTTTGTTCGGGAGTTTGCTCTGCAATTACTTCATCAATATTAAGCTGGGTCGCCAAAACTTCACATTTTGCACGACGGTCACCACTTAATAAAATTGTTTTAATGTTTTTACGATGCAAATAATCAATCACCCATTTCGCCTCCGGACGAATTTCATCTTTCACATCGATCCAACCAAGCAGCTCATTATTTTTTACGATATAAATATTATGATTGTCTTCTTTTGTAAATTCTTTTGCCACATTAAACGAGCCGGCCCAATATTCATTCCCTTCTTTATCGGTTGCCTTCATTCCAAGGCCTTTTATCTCTTCTATTTTATCCCAGCGTATTTCATCTTTCATTTTCCATTCATCAGTAACCGATTTTGCAATTGGATGATTAGAATATTTTTCTAGACTGTAAGCAATCTTTTTAAATTCAGATTCATCACCAACTAAAAACTTAAAACCAGAAACTATAAACTTTCCTGTAGTCAGTGTTCCTGTTTTATCAAACACAACCTGTGTTATGTTTTTAAACATTTCAAGACTGGTAGCATTACGGAAAAGAATACCATTCTTCGCAGCACGACCCAAGCCAACAGCTATAGCAGCAGGTGTAGCTAATCCCATTGCACAAGGACAAGCGATAACTAATACAGCAATACTCCGCATTAATGCAGGTGTAAATTCTTTCATCAGGATCCAATTTACTCCCAGGGTTACTACAGCAATACCGATAACAAGTGGAACAAATATGGCGCTGATCTTATCTGCCAATTGCTGCACTGGAGGTTTTTCTCCCTGTGCTTGCTTTACCATATTAATAATGCCTGCAAGAATTGTATCATCACCAACGGCTGTTACCTGTGCTTTAATTGTTCCATCGGTAATCACACTACCGCCAATAAGTTTATCTTTTGCATATTTATGAACCGGACTGCTTTCGCCGGTGACGATCGCTTCATTAACATGAGCATCTCCCCAAAGAATTTTACTGTCGATTGGAACTTGCTCGCCATTCTTTATTAAAATAAGATCGCCAACTCTTAGCTGGGTATTTTCAACTTGAAATATTTGTTCCTGGTGTTTATCATCAAAAGCGATCATGTTAGCCATCACTTTTTGCGACTTCACCAATTTCTTTAACTCTCTTTGCGTGGATTGAATCGAAGCATCTTCCAAATAATTTCCTAAGAATACAAGTGTAATGATGGTAACTGATGTTTCATAGAACATAAAATTTTCTGCTTGCCCTGTTAATGTTCCATACAAGCTGTATACAAAAGCTGCAGTAGAACCAAGAGCAACCAACACATTCATATTTGGCAAACCATTGCGTAAGCTTTTCCAGGCACTTCTTCCAAAGAAATCCATACCAACCAAATAAACAGGAATAGTTAATCCCAATTGCAACCATGGATTCTCCAAAAAATGAATATGCAAACCCGGGATCATGTGTAACACAAAGACAAGTGCAAACGGGAGACAAAAGAAAAAACGATGAAGATGTGTTGAAAAAAATGGTTTTTTCTTTTCCGTTTCTTGTTGTTGATTGGCTACATGGTAGCCGAGATCACTGAGTCCTTTTACTAGTTTTGGTGTTGCCGGGCCCCCATTCATTTCAAAACTTACGTCACCGCTTACTGAATTCACTTTCACATTTTTCATTCCCTGTTTCTCCAGGTATTTATGAATGGTGAGGGCACAACTGCTGCAATCCATTCCTTCTACTTTCCATTGTACATTTTCCATAGTATCTCCTTTTCCTTTGTTGCAAATTCTGTTGCAAAAATACACATAAATATAATTCAAGACACTCAAGTAAAACATGATCTTATACACCCGGTTGCAAAAGCACAAATATCTTTGCCCGGTGAAGATCACTTATGAATTATCTGGTATAAAAGAGGCAGCTGCCCGGTTTTGGAAAGAAATCGATGATAAAAAGCTCCTCGCTTTTCATGGGAACATGGGTGCAGGAAAAACCACTTTTATTCATGCTCTTTGTGAGGCAAAAGGAGTGAAAGATGTTATAGGCAGCCCCACCTTTTCTATAATAAATGAATATTACTTTCCTTCCGGCAAAATCTTCCATATCGATCTATACAGGCTGAAGGATGAGGAAGAGGCAATAAGAGCAGGAGTGGAGGATTGCCTTTATAGTGATCATATTTGTTTTGTCGAATGGCCCGACAAAGCTCCCGGCTTGTTTCCAACTAATACGGTTCATGTGTTTATTGAAGTTAAAGATTCAGAAACCCGCGACCTTACTATACAGGATAAATAGTTATTTTTGATTCCCGTCAAGCTGCTACTATTTAGCAACGGTTGCGTCGCACTCTTCAACTGTACCAATTCTGCTGAGCAGAATTACCGGACGTACAAGTGAGTGACACAACAGGAGCCGAATAGAATTAATAAAGCTTGTACAAAAAAAACAGTTCCGGCAACCAACAACCGATTAATGAGCCAGCAAAGACCAAAGATCAGCACATCGTTCAGCTACGAAACATTGGAAGAAACGCTGGATATAAAACCCAAAGGTGCAAGGCTGCAGATCGGTATCCCAAAGGAAATTGCTTTCCAGGAAAATAGAATTGCATTAACGCCGGATGCTGTGAGTGTTCTGGTGAGTAACGGGCATGAAGTGACGATCGAACATAATGCAGGTGAAGCGGCACATTTCCGCGATAAAGATTATAGCGAAGCAGGCGCAAAGATCGTTTATGATCGTGCCGAAGTTTTTAAAGCCCCGATATTGGTTAAGAGTGCGCCGGTGATCGATGAAGACATTCCATTGTTACAACTCAACCAGGTTATCATTTCACCTATTCATCTTTCGATATTGAAAGCGGAGCTACTGCAAAAGATGATGGATAAAAGGATCACGGCAATCTCGTTTGAGAATTTGCGTGATGATAGCG
>Ga0207686_10000669_pt1 | contig 21197 bp, 16 predicted proteins | sample KBSM24metaG_FD_184396 | JGI IMG/M metagenome (GOLD analysis project Ga0207686, IMG submission 184396) | Miscanthus rhizosphere microbial communities from Kellogg Biological Station, Michigan, USA - KBS M2-4 metaG (SPAdes) (version 2) | ecosystem: Host-associated > Plants > Roots > Rhizosphere >...
ATAAGCTGTAAGCTTTTAGCTTTGATACAAGTGCAAAGATTTTTATCTTTGTAAAATAAGATTCTAAAAGCTGTTTCGGTAACACGGAATAGCTTTTAGCTTTCTACGGGTATAGTATAACGGTAGTACAGAGGTCTCCAAAACCTTCAGTCTGGGTTCGAATCCTAGTACCCGTGCCGAGAGAATTTCTAATTTATAATTTCAAGATTTAATCTTGAAATTTTCAAATTTTCAAATTTTGAAACATGAATAAGATCGCAACGTATTTCAGAGAGAGTTATAAAGAGCTGATGGAAAAAGTGACCTGGCCTACATGGCAGCAGCTTCAGCAATCAACTATGATCGTAATTGCAGCAACATTAGTTATTACAGCGTTGGTTGCGGGCATGGACTTTATAACAAATGTGACATTGAAATTCATCTATAACATTTTCTAAGATGGAAACAACAAATACAACAGAAACACCGCAGGCCGCCGAATCAAAATGGTTTGTACTCCGTGTGGTAAGCGGTAAGGAGAGAAAGGTAAAAGAATACCTTGACAAGGAAGTTTCTCGTGGCGGATGGGATAAGATCGTTAAGCAGGTTTTTTTACCGGTTGAAAAAGTATATAAAGTGCAAAACGGTAAAAAGGTGATGCGTGAACGTAACTATTATCCTGGCTATGTGATGATCGAGATACTGGATGGTAAACTTTCTGATGATCTTCGCGATACAATAAAGAACACATCCAATGTCATCCATTTTCTTGGTAAAGAACATCCGATCGCATTACGAAAAGCTGAAGTGAATAAGATGCTTGGTAAAATGGATGAAATGGCCGAAGCAGGTGGTGTGAGCATGAGTGAACCATTCATCGTAGGCGAAACCATCAAAATCATTGAAGGACCATTTAATGACTTTAATGGTGTGATCGAAGAAGTGAATGATGAAAAGAAAAAATTGAAAGTAACCGTAAAGATATTTGGTCGTTCAACGCCTGTTGAATTGAATTATATGCAGGTAGAAAAGATCAGTTAATTATCTGAATTGATTTAGAAAAAAGCAATCCCAAAGGATTGCTTTTTTTATTAAATATTGCTTTAATAGGCCCCTGATTTCTGGATAAAATATTCTCTATTTTCGTAAGTAAAACCATTTAAACCAGGCAATGTTTCCAGGCTATAAAAGGCATATAAATTCTCTCATTGCATTTTTATTCCCTAGGCTTTTGAAGTTTGAATTCGGCTGGAAAAAATTATCAGTTGGCGTGCTTAGTTTGGCACTATTTACAAAAGCCATCTCGCAACAAGTCCAAATTGATACTACAGTCACAAATCAAAAGGATGTTATCGATGTTATCCTAAAAGTCTTTAAGATCAATCCGACGAAATCTGATAGTACAAGGCAAAACAAAAAAGTTCAATTTTCACTTGTACCAACAGGAGGAGCTTCTCCGGGAGGTGGTGCCGCTATTGTCACTGCATTAAATGCGGCATTTTATACAGGTCCCGTATCCTCAACATCACTTTCGACAGTAACGTTTTCACCATGGTTTAGCTTTGATGGAAAAGTTGTGTTTCCTATTCGTCAACTGATCTGGTTTCCCAATAATAAATTTTTATCCAAGGGAGATACCCGTTTTATGATTTATCCCCAGGAAACATGGGGGCTTGGTGGTAAAAATGAAAAAGAAAAGAATGTAGTATTAGACTATAATTATATAAGAGTTTACCAATCTTTATTAAAAGAGGTGGGCAAAAATATTTTTTTAGGTGCCGGTTATACGTTGGACTATCATTATGACTTGAGCATTTCCGAAGATTCTTCTCATCTTCCTGATATTTCTTTTTATGATTATAAAGATCAATTAGTAAATAGTACTGTATCTAGTGGGCCTGTTTTGAACTTTCTTATAGATACACGCCGCAATCCAATTAATCCAGACGGAGGGTTTTATTTTGCTACTGATTATCGTTTCAATTTAAATGAATTGGGCAGTACTGATGATTGGCAATCTGTGTACATAGATATGAGGAAATATTTTTCATTTAGTAAAAAACAAAAAAACCTTCTTGCATTTTGGACTTACTATTGGGGAGTTGTTAATGGTAATGTGCCATATCTTGACCTGCCAAGCATTGGTTGGGATTATTTAAATCATTCGGGACGGGGATTTCAACAAAGCAGGTATAGGGGAAAACATTTACTTTATTTTGAATCCGAGTACAGGAGAGATATTTCAAGAAATGGTCTTTGGGGTTTTGTCATCTTCTCTAACCTGCATACTACGTCAGAGTATTTAACCGATCGTTTTGTATATTGGCATCCGGCCGCAGGGTTCGGAGTAAGGTTGAAGTTTAATAAAATATCAAAGACCAACATAAGTTTGGATTTTGGTTTCAGTAAAGATTTCTTTGGTATTGACCTGGCACTAGGAGAGATATTCTGAACCATAATTGAAAATGCAAATCGTACATAAATTCTTCTATCTGTCAATAAGAGATGATATTTGATCTTTACATCATGCTAAAAAAAATATTCTTTCTCGTCATTTATATTTTTGCCTGGGTCGTTTTTTTTGAAGTTGCCCGGGTGTTTTTTCTCTTGTCAACGCTGGATTATGCAAAAGAAACTCCATCTTCCTTTGTTTTACAAAGTTTATGGTATGGGCTAAAGATGGATCTTTCAATGGCAGCTTATTTAACAGCTCCGGTTTGCTTTTTTGTGATCGCTGCATTATTTATTCCTTTTTTTAGAAAGAAATGGATCTATTTAATTTATACTGGCATTATTCTTTTTATACAGTTACTATTAATAATTACTGACTCTGAGAGTTATAAAGCATGGGGGACAAGGATCGATTCAACCCCATTAAAATTTTTATCAACCCCCAAAGAGGCATGGGCATCTATCAATCATCTTCCTATTGTATTAATTATAATCGGCCTTGTTGTTGTCTATATTTTGTTATTCTGGTTATTCAGGAAAATTATTTTAAGATCAATAGCTCTTTTGGCAAATAATAAATATTGGCTTGTACAGGCATTACTGATATTGCTTTTTACCGGATCACTTATTATACCGATACGTGGTGGATTTCAATTATCTCCATTAAACCAGAGCAGCGTTTATTTCTGCAATAGTCAATACGCAAATAATGCAGCTATTAATCCTTCATGGAATTTTATGTTCTCGGTCATACAAAAAGGTCAGTTAAATGATCATTTGTATCAGTATATGGGAAATGATGAAATGGATGCAATTGTAAATCCTCTTTTTGATGAACAGGGAAAAGTAGAGCAGGTTATAAATGATAGCATTTCAGTTAAGCAAGATGTTATCGTAATAATATGGGAAAGCTTTACTGAGAAGGTCTTAAACAAAAGCATTGATGGAAAACCCGTGATCAAATTTTTTCCTGAGCTTATCAAGGAAGGAATTTATTTCAGCAATTGTTATTCTTCGGGTGACAGAACAGATAAAGGCATTGGCGCTGTTTTAAGTGGGTATCCGGCTTTACCCAAAGGCTCAATTGTAAATTATCCGGAGAAGACAGCCAAACTTCAAGGCTTAGGAGATCTGTTTTTTGATAATGGCTATGCGACTCAGTTCTATTATGGAGGCGAATCTGAATTTATGAATATTAAAAGTTACCTCAATGGTCAAAAATTTCAACAGCTAACTACAAAAGAAAATTTTAAGGATGCTGATATGAACTCCAAATGGGGTGCACATGATGATGTAGTAATGAGGAAAATTGTGAGTGATATTCCAAAAAGAAAAGAACCATACTTTACCACATGGCTTACGTTAAGCAGCCATGAACCTTTTGAAACGCCAGTGAAAGCAGTGTTTGATGGAAATGATAAGGAGACAAAGTTTCTTAACTCACTTCATTATACTGACTCAGTTGTTTACAGCTTTATAAATGAGTTAAAGAAAATGCCATCATGGGAAAACACAATTGTGATCATTTCTGCAGATCACGGACATTATTTACCTGTGACTGGAAAACGTGCCGATGATTATCGCATACCTATATTGTGGCTTGGAGGCGCATTAAAAAAACAAAATATTATCATCGCTAAAACAGTAAGCCAACTTGATATGGCAGGCACTTTAGTTCAACAACTTCATTTCAAAACAGATCAATTTCCATTTGGAAAAAATGTTTTTGATTCTACTTCAAAGCACTGGGCATTTTTTACTTACAATGATGGAATTGGTTTTGTAACCGATAGCAGCCGCACTTTATTTGACAATGCAGGAAAAAGAATTGTTTTTGCAGAAGGCAAATCAACTGATGAACATGAAAGAATTGCAAAAGCACTGATGCAAAAACTGTATTCTGATTTTTTGAAAAGATAATTTTGTACGATCTTACTAGACCGAGGCCTTTAATAAACTTAACCTGTTGACTGATATAGTAAGAGATTTATTATTAGCAAATTACGAAGATTAAGTGACCTACCGTATTTCACCCAAACCGGGAAGCCGCAGCTTTATTCGTAAACTTACCTTTCAAAATTGAGTACAAGTTGGTATTGCAATAAAAGTGAAAAATAAGTTGATTTGTATTCTACTTTATCACTATGCAATTGATGATGTACATAGGAAACGACCACATCGAATCTATTAAACTAGATCCGGAAAAAATTTCAAAACCTGGTTATCTTGGAACTTTCAAAAGAAGTTTAAAAGTGAAGTATAAGGATCTGATAAGCCAGCATGGCTCACCCGCAGATTTTATGGTGATTGATAATTCTCCGCAAACAGCGAATAAGCAGCTCAGCAAATCTTTATGAAACTGAATAGTATTACTGAAGTATAATTATTTGGAATCTTCCTGTGGCGGCGTAGTCTTTTTATTTTCCTCATTGTCCAGTTTGTCAACAACCTTATTCCATAATTCTTTTGCATCTTCTTTCAATCCTTCAAGTTTTACTTTGGCCTTGTCAGTAAGCTCACCACTTTTTGCCTGGTCATAAAGATGTTTTGCATCTTCTTTCAACCCTTCAAGTTTTACTTTGGCTTTGTCTGCAAGCTCACCACTTTTTGCCTGATCATAAAGATGTTTTGCATCTTCCTTCAAATCATCAAGTTTTACTTTTGCTTTGCCTGCCAGTTCACTGTTTTTTGCTTTATTCCAGGCTTCCTCAGTTTCGTGTTTTGTTTTGTCCCACACCTCTCCGGCTTTTTCGCTTATTTTACCGGCCATCTCTTCAGCCTTATCAAGAAGAGAGTTTTTTTTATTGGCATCCTGTCCTGTGTTTTTATTTTCTTCCATGATAGAACGGTTTTAATTATGAATATACGGAAGTTAGTAAATAAGTGGCCAATTTCAATTTTAAAGCAGAAGTTGCCCAGAAGATAAATAATTCCGGAAATGAAGAAAACTGTTATCAAAATAAGAAATCCCATACTGCTATGGGATTTCTTATTGTCAAGGTTGGGGGTGTTATTTCTTAATTATCGTTGATCATACTTTTGCAAATTGAGATCGTATCACGTTCAATGCTCCACCGGCTTTGAACCATTCAATCTGTTGTTCATTGTAAGTATGATTAACCAGAATCTCATCATGACTTCCATCTTTATGATTCAATACAACCGTTAATGGAGTGCCAGGGGCAAAACTTGTAAGACCGTTTATGTCAATACTATCATCTTCCTGCACTTTATCATAATCTTCTTTATTGGCAAATGTAAGTGCAAGCATTCCTTGTTTTTTCAAATTGGTTTCATGGATCCTTGCAAAACTTCTTACAAGTATTGCACGAACACCAAGATGACGTGGTTCCATAGCTGCATGTTCTCTTGATGAACCTTCACCATAATTCTCGTCACCGACAACAACACTACCGATATCGGCAACTTTATATGCCCTTGCAGTTGCAGGCACTGGTCCAAATTCACCTGTCAATTGATTTTTTACTGAATCGCTTTTATCATTATAAAAATTAATAGCGCCGATCAACATGTTGTTGGAAATATTATCCAGGTGTCCACGGAATTTTAACCACGGTCCCGCCATACTGATATGATCAGTTGTACATTTTCCCTTTGCTTTAATTAAAAGCTTTAATCCTTTCAGATCAATTCCTTCCCATGCTTTGAATGGCTCAAGTAATTGTAAACGTTTTGAATCAGGAGCTACTTTTACTTGTATACCGCTTCCGTCTGCTGCCGGAGCCTGGAACCCGGCATCATCAACAGCAAAACCTTTCGGCGGAAGTTCAAATCCTGTTGGTTCTTTCAGCAATACATCTTCGCCTTTATCATTTTTCAATTTATCTTTTAAAGGATTGAAATTAAGTGTTCCAGCCATTGCTAATGCAGTCACTAATTCAGGTGAACCTACAAAAGCATGAGTGCTGGAAAGACCATCATTTCTTTTTGCAAAATTCCTGTTGTAAGAAGTAATGATCGTGTTCTTACGGTTGGGGTCATCAATATGTCTTGCCCATTGTCCAATACACGGACCGCAGGCATTGGCCAGCACCATTCCACCTACATCTTCAAATTCTTTTATGAATCCATCTCTTTCTATAGTGTACCGTACTTGCTCGCTGCCCGGTGTGATGGTAAATTCAGAAACCACTTTTAATCCTTTGCTTTTTGCATCTTCAACAATTGAAGCGCTTCGGCTAATATCTTCATAAGAAGAATTAGTGCAGCTTCCTATCAATGCAACTTCAATTTTTTCTGGCCAGCCATTTTTTTCTACAGCTTCTTTTAATTTTGAGATAGGAGTGGCAAGATCAGGGGTAAATGGACCGTTCAGGTAAGGTTCAAGTGTATTAAGATCCAATTCGAGTACCTGGTCGTAATATTTTTTCGGATTTGAATATACCTCCTCATCAGGACGCAGATGTTCGCGAACTCCATCAGCTGCCTCGGCCACTTCTGTGCGTCCGGTTGCCTTTAGATAAGCACTCATTTTTTCATCATAAGCAAATAGCGAACAAGTAGCACCGATCTCGGCGCCCATATTACAAATAGTTCCTTTGCCTGTTGCACTTAAACTATCGGCTCCTTCGCCAAAATATTCAATGATTGCACCAGTTCCGCCTTTTACAGTTAATTGACCGGCCACCCAAAGTATTACGTCTTTTGCACTGGTCCATCCACTTATTTTTCCGGTTAGCTTTACACCAATTACTTTTGGCATTTTTAATTCCCAGGGAAGTCCTGCCATTACATCCACTGCATCGGCGCCACCTACACCAATTGCTATCATCCCTAAACCACCGGCATTCGGCGTATGACTATCTGTTCCGATCATCATGCCTCCGGGAAATGCATAATTTTCCAATACTACCTGGTGAATGATACCAGCTCCGGCTTTCCAGAATCCAATTCCATATTTATCAGAAATAGAACCAAGGAAATCATAAACTTCACGATTTGTTTCAATCGCTAATTGCAGATCTTTTTTTGCGCCAACTTTTGCCTGTATCAAATGATCACAATGCACAGTTGATGGAACAGCCACTGTTTGACGACCACAGGTCATAAACTGTAGTAAAGCCATTTGTGCAGTGGCATCCTGCATAGCAACACGATCAGGTGCAAAGTCTACATAATCCTTACCCCTATTATATGGTGAGGCAGGTAGAGAACCGGATAAATGTGCATATAATATCTTTTCTGAAAGAGTTAAAGGCTTGCCAACTAATTTACGGGCAGCTGCAACTTTTGTGGGAAGTGCGGAATAAATTTTCTTAATGAGCTCGAGATCAAATACCATGATGAAGGGTTTTCTAATTAGACAATTTGCAAATGTGCCAATGTGCTAACAGGTGAGCAATAAAATGAAGTGAGAATGCCTTTCTTCATTTGCAAATCTGCATATTGGTACATCTGCACATTTATAGAGGCTGCGAAAGTACGAAAAACAGCTATGTTGATAACAGGGAATTGGATGAATTGTTTGAAAAATCTAATTTAGCAAACATGAACCGATTTAAGAACTACATCGAATGGAGCGCCTTTGGCGTTTGTACTGCCATAGGCCTAAGGCTGGGCATTGCAACCAGCAAGATCCGCCAGTTTTTTATCTATGCTTCAATACTTACGATGGGTTCGCCTGTTATCATTTACCTGGTGCTTGCTTTTTGGAGAAACATCAGGAGGTATATATGGGCGACAAAGAGAAATCCGTGGTATTATCTATAAAAGCCTACTTATTTGAATAGATCACCGTCGTATTTCCTTCGAACAGGTCGTGAATGGATGATTTTTCTTTCAAGCCGATCGACTCTAATTCTCCTGCAAAATTTTTACGACTGATTACTGCTGCTTTGTTTTCCCGTAAGTAAATTTTTAAGGAGTCAAGGTTTTTAAAAACAGGAACTCTCTCGGGTAAATAATAAGTATAGGAAGGGTGAAAAATTTGATAGCTTACTATATGATCGTATTTTTTTACCATGTCAATTGTTTTTGACATTGGGTTTTGTTTATAAAGAGCTGGATAGAGCCAGTTGAACATTACTATATGAAATAAAGAATAAAAAACAAAAATGCTGATCGTCGCTTTCCTGAAATCCTTTTTAAGCATAAAATAAAATGCAATGATCGCTGCTGTAGTAAGAATTAAAAGAAACGCCGCAACGTTCTCCATGCCAGCCATATTCACTTCCTTCTTTATTCCTAGATATGCTGCAATTGGTAAAGCAATATTTATTACAAGAAGTATAATAAAAGGGTAGAGGCGGGCTTTATTTTCTTCCCATGCTTTGTTTATAAAACTGCCAAGCAATATTGCAGCAAAAGCATAACATGGCATTGCATAGTTTGGGAGTTTGGTGCTGCTGATGCTGTAAAACACGACGAAAATCCCAACAACAGAGAGTGCAAGTCTTAGTAAAGAATTACTGAAAGTGACTTTAAATTTTTTAAATGATTCTCCTGTAAAAATAGATACAGGCAATAGTCCTAATAAAATAATTATCGGTACAATTATAAAGGGGCCTCCATGACCTTCCATTGGTTCAGAAAAGCGACCAAGATTGTGTTGAAGGAAGAACCCTTTTGTCCATTCTCCATTTGTTGCTTTATGAACAAGTAAATACCATGGAACCGCAACTGCAAGCATAATGATGCCAGCAACAAGAATTTTCCACGAAAAAACTTCTTTCCATCTTTTTTCCCATATCAGCCAAATAAGTATTGCAGCGACGGGTAATGCAATGGCTACCGGTCCTTTTGTCAACGTTCCTAAACCCATTGTGATTGCACAAAGCCAGAGCCAGTAATTTTTTTTCTCATTGAAAAAGACATAAGCAGTAAAAAGCGAAGCTGAATTTAAAAAAATTAGATAAGGATCAGGCACTGACATTCGAAATTCAAAAAGAAAATGCGATGACGCAAGTAACACAAGAGATGTAATGAAAGCTTGTCTTGCTGATGAATATTTTTTTACAAAGAAATACGTAATGAAAATTGTAAGCACCCCAAACACTGCGGAAAAGAACCGGGCTCCCCATTCAGTAACTCCAAAAATTTTAAAGCCCCCGAACATAAAATAATAATGCAGCGGCGGCTTCAATGTTCTTAATCCTCCATTAAAAGTGGGAACGATCCAATCATTACGTTCATACATCTCCCTGGCACATTCAGCATTTCGAACTTCATCATAGATCCATAAAGGAGTTTTGCCAAGACCAGGAAATAAAAGCAATGCAGATAAGCCGAATAATATCCAGAAATATTTTTGATTTTGTTGCTGCACAGAAGATGTTAAGTTCCGTTAAAGGTAATTATCAAATTCCTCAATCATCTTTCAATGGATCGTGATAAATAAAATATACACCCCAAACAGAAGACAATGCATTTGAAAGATAAAAGAGAATGCTAATAATAGGAGCTACATGAACATCAAGTAAGAAATATTCTGCGCCTTTTACAAAAACAATTTCCCTCGTACCTAAGCCACCGCCTAGCGATATAGGTATGACAGTAATAACGGCGGCAACAAGAAAAATAAAGATCCATTCACTTTGATGAAGCGGAAGATGAAGTCCGATCAGGATGCAGTAAACGCAAACGACCTGGAAGATCTGTACGGCAATTCCCCAAAAAAATGTTGCCCAGAAACCGGGGAGAAAATCTTTGAATAAATATTTGACCACTATATAAAGGGCTATGACTGACAAAACTGATCCACTTATCAGGATGATATCATAAAGCTGCTTATCCAAAACTATTACTCCATAAACAGAAAGTATCAAACCAAGGGCAAGCAAGCCACTGAAACGGTCAAGCAAGACGGCGGCCGTAATTTTTTTATAACTCACATCATATTTTCTTGTCAGCAAGACTACTTTATAAGCATCGCCACTGATAGCACCGGGCAGGAATAAATTATAAAACATCCCCAGCCAATAAAGTTTCAGATTTGTCTTTTGTGAAAGATGAATCCCAATATTCTTAAAATAAATGTTTAGCCGGAATGAGGCAAGGAATTTAGAAAATGCAAAAGCAACTACAGATAAGAACAACCACCACCAATCAGCCTGCATTACCGCATCTTTGGCTTTAGTAAAATCTATTTTTCGTGAAATATACCAGAAGCAAAGAACAGTGACTGCAATTTTAAGCAGCAACTTCAACACCTTCATTGTTTGAGATTCTTTCTTAATAACCGCTTCTGTCATTTCTTTTTCCGTTTCAGAAAAGGTTGGATAATTTTAGGGTTAAAGCGTCTCCAACCGGGTGCAAGTAAATTCAAAATGATGACAAAAAAAATTATCCTTTTATCACTGATTATCGCTTCATGTTTTCATAGTCAAGGCCAGGAAAAACCAATTACAAAGGGCCTGAAAATTTCTAAGTCAGTTAAAATAAAAAAGCAAACGTATAAGTTAGATGCGCCTTCATCGATGGACGGGTCTTTAATAGTAATTGAAGGGAATAATATAACAGTCGATTTTAATAACGCCGTTCTGAAAGGAAGTAATCTAAAAAAGAATCCCGATGAATTTTTTGGTGTCGCTATTTTAATAAGATCGGGAAACAACATCACGATCAAAAACTTAAAGGCGAATGGGTATAAGATTGCTTTAATGGCTGAGGGAATAACCAATCTTACAATTGAAAATTGTGATTTCAGTTATAATTACCGCCAGCATCTGAACAGTACACAGGAAAAGGAAGATATATCAGATTGGCTAAGCCATCATCAAAATGAAAAAGATGAATGGTTGCGATATGGCGCTGCCATGTATTTGAGGGATTGTGAATCAACAGTAATTAAAAACACAAAAGTTACCGGTGGACAGAATGCATTGATGATGACAAACTGCAATAAAGGAAAAATTTACAACAATGATTTTTCATTTAATTCGGGATTAGGGATTGCCATGTATCGCAGCAGTTTTAACATGATTGCTTATAATAAGATCAACTTCAATGTGCGGGGTTATAGTGATGGAGTTTATAACCGGGGGCAGGATAGTGCGGGCATTTTAATCTATGAACAAAGTAATAATAACCTTTTCTATAAGAATTCAGTGACGCATGGTGGTGATGGTTTTTTTCTTTGGGCCGGGCAAACAACTATGGATACCGGCAAAGGCGGTTGCAATGATAATGTTCTGCAGGGGAATGATTTTTCTTATGCTCCTACTAATGGGATCGAAGTAACGTTTAGCAGAAATGTAATTTCAGGCAACAGGATATTTGAATGTGATCATGGTATCTGGGGCGGCTATAGTTATAATACAGTAATTGCAGGAAATCAATTTCGCCAAAACAGGGTTGCAATTGCAATTGAACATGGACAGGAGAACGAGATCCATCATAATATTTTTCATGAGAATAAAGAAGCCATAAGAATCTGGGCAAATAAACAACAACCCGCAGATTGGGGTTATGCAAAGAACCGTGACACAAGAAGCAGGGATTATTCGATCGTTAATAACAATTTTAACAGTAACGCGGTTGTAATAAACATTACCAGAAGTGAAAAGTTCAACATGTTTGATAATATCTATGATGAATATGAAACTCTTTTCAAAATTGATTCTACTGTTATCGGGTTCGATACCACATTTAATGAGGAAGTATCTCAGAAACTTAGTGCAGATACTGCTGAATTTGTTCCTGATATCCCGTCACCACAAAATGCATTTGCCGGGAACTCGGCTCTGGCAGGAAGAAAAAATATTATGATAACGGAATGGGGTCCTTATGATTTTCGCAGCCCAATAATTTGGAATGTGAATCCAACAGATACAACCGGAATAATGAAATTTGAGCTGATAGGACCAAAAGGAAAATGGAAGATCAAAAGTTTTAAAGGAGTTAAAGACATCTCTTTAATCAACGGAACTTTTCCTGCAACGATCACTGCAATAAAAACTGCTGATACCCGAACTGATATTTTGATCGAGCTTGAATATATTGGTTCTGCAATTACTACAACTTTTGGAGAAAATATTGCAGCAGGCAAATCTTACACATTTTCATTTAAAAAATTTTTTCAGCCGATCGATTTCGATGTGCTTTGGTATGCCTATGATTTCAAAATGCATGATCCAATTAAAACAGGTCTGATCTTTCCGCCGACTGCACGATTGGCTCCGATAAAAGAGGAGAAAACAAATAAACTTGATTATGCATGGTGGGGTGGAATAAAAACCGATGGAGTCGACCATCCCCAGTTTGTCACTACAGCCAGTGGGTCAGCAATTTTTGAAAAAGGCAATTATGAATTAGGAGTTACATGGGATGATGCTGTACGAGTATATGTAGATGGCAAACTCGTGATCAATGAGTGGAATCCATCTTTATATAAATTCGATGAATCGCCACATAAGACAATAAGGCTCGCATTAGAAGGCAAGCATTTTTTTACTGTCGAGCATGTTGAGATTGGAGGATTTGCGACTCTTAGTTTAAAGATCAAAAAACTTTGATATTTCGAATAGGCTCACCTGCTATTGGCATCATTCATCCTGATCTTTCTTCCCTTGAATTTTTTACCGTCGATAGAACGGATCATTTGATTAGCAGCGTTTTTATCTATTTCGATCCAGCTATTCATTTCTTTCATGTCAATTCTGCCAAGAACTTCTTTTTGCAATTCACTCATATCAAGAATGAATTGTAAAAAGCTTGCTTTGTAAAAACCATCTTTTGTTCCAAGATTCACAAATAGTCTTGCGAAGTCATTACCACCACTGAATTTTCTTCCTCTTGTATCACGATGTACTTCTCTTTCTCTTGTACCATTCTCCCTTCTTGGTTCTCTCATTCTCTCCCGGCCTTCTCTCGTGTTCAGGTCCTCAGCATTCTCATAGTATTTTAGAAAACGATCAAATTCCATTGCAGCCACTCTTTTCAAAATTTCTTCTTTGGTGACTGCTGCAAATTTTTCTTGCAATGCAGGTAAATATGTTTCATAATCACCATGACTGATATCTGTCTGCATCAATTTATCCATGCAGGAAGAAAATTGTTTGCGGCAAACATCTTTACCAGATGGTATATCAACTTTATGAAATGGAACCTGGGTCAGTTTTTCGATCTGTCTTATTCTTCCTACTTCGCGGTTGCTTACAATGCTCATACAAACACCTGTCTTACCTGCACGACCGGTTCTTCCGCTGCGATGTGTGTATACTTCAATATCGTCTGGTAATTCAAAATTGATAACATGGGTGATACCTTGTACATCAATTCCTCTTGCCGCAACATCTGTTGCTATTAATAATTGTAAAGTCTTTTCACGAAACTCACCCATTACTTTATCACGTTGTCCCTGTGTCAGATCACCATGCAAGGCATCAATATCATAACCTTCTCTTGTTAATTTTTCAGCGATCTTTTGTGCATCGGCTTTTGTTCTTGTAAAGATCAATCCATAAATGCCGGGATTAAAATCGATCAAACGCTTCAGCGCTTCATAACGATGATGTGACGAAGCAACATAAAATTGGTGATCAACATTTTTACTTGCTGTATTCATTTTACCGACCGTGATCTCTACCGGGGCTTTCATGTATTTCTTACTCACCCTTTTTATTTCTGCAGGCATGGTAGCGCTGAAGAGCCATGTACTTTCACGTTTAGGCGTGTTCTGTAAAATAAATTCAATGTCATCCTGGAAACCCATATTCAGCATTTCATCTGCTTCATCGAGCACTACATATTTTATTTTTTCCAGGTTGATAGCTTTTCTTTCTATAAGATCAATTAAACGGCCCGGTGTCGCTACTACTATTTGGACTCCTCTTTTTAATTCTCTTATTTGTGCCCCAATTGGAGTACCGCCATAAACAGCGAGTACATTCATTCCAATAACAAATTTTTTGAAAAGTTCCATTTCGTTAACTATCTGCATACAAAGCTCTCTTGTAGGACAAACAATAAGAGCCTGAGGGAACCTGTCTTTGCTTTCTACTAATTGAAGAAGTGGTAAACCAAATGCTGCAGTTTTGCCTGTGCCAGTTTGTGCAAGACCAACAAGGTCTTTTGTTCCACTTAATAAAACGGGAATTGCTTTTTCCTGTATGGGTGTCGGGTTTTTAAATCCTAAGGCATCGGTTGCCTGGATCAATTTTGAATCTAATCCTAAACCCTCGAATGTGATCATGCGACTATAAAATTTTCGGCAAAGGTAATTGTATTAAGACCGATGAAGGCTTTTAATTATTTATAGATAAATGACCTTGGAATCCGATACTAACGAATGTATTAGCATGGTTATGCTCATCCTGCAAAAACTTGCATCCAATTCAGGCAAAAATCCGCATTAACGTGCTATTGAAAAGGCGTTTACAATAAAGCATATTTGTCCTATCAATTTTTTAAAATGAAGCATTACAAACTCATAAAGATCTTTTTGATGATTGTTGTCAATACGATAGTAATATTAGGAGGAACTCATGCTGAACATATGCCGGTAGTAAAAAGTAAACCGTTAGAGGGATCAGAAAAAGATGTTTTCCCCGATCTTTTATTTTTTGCTGGCTATCTCTACCAATGATCGTTCGCCAGGACCTTAACCAACTATAATAAATGATGGATCTTTTGAAATCTTAGTGTGCTCCGGTTTTGCGGGGCTTTTTCACATTGTTATGCTAATGAAAAAAGCGTCCATGTACGGAACTTTGTATTAAGTTTTTTAAATGAAAAATAGAATACACGATAACCCCGTACTTCAAAACAGGATCGAGTTCAAAGAACTTTGCGAAGAATCCAACGGAACAAGAACTGTAGCAGAAATAACATTAAAAAACAGGGGGAAGATTCCGCTTCATTATCATTTCGAGTTTTCAGAATACTATGAAGTGCTGGAAGGTGAATTGAAAATGCAAGTTGGAAAGGAAATTAAAACCTTGAATAAAGGAGATTACCTGCTTATCCCGGTCAAAACGGTCCACCGTTATTTTAATGAAAGCGGTAAAGATGTAAGATTTAAAGTTGTGATACAGCCAGGCAATATCGGTTATCAATTGCTTGTATCAGTTCTCAACGGTCTTGCAAGAGATAGAAAAGTAAATAAGAAAGGATTGCCTGTAAATTGGTTGATCCGTGGTTATTTATCAGTTGCTTCAGGTTCAAACGTTCCGGGGATCCTATCATGGTTACAACCCTTGTTAAATTGGCTTTATAAATTAGCCATTAAAAAAAAGATCGATAAACAATTGCTCGCAAAATATTACATGTAAAGATCATTTATAAAAGTTTAGTAGATTGTAACTGCTTAATGATGAAATCCGCTCGTTATATTTTTCTTTTTATCATAGTTTCCTTTTTGCTTTTTCAAAAAGCGAGTGCTCAACGTTTTAATTTTTCTTTTGAACAATTTACAACAGATAATGGCCTTTCGCATGAAAGTGTCATTAACATTACAAAGGACCCGGATGGTTTTTTGTGGGTCGGAACAGGTAATGGTTTAAACCGATTTGACGGAATTTCATTCAAAATATTTCGCAATGATCCAAATAACGAACAATCGATCCCTGGAAATTATATTGCAGGCACTACACTTGACAAGAAAGGTTTTTTATGGATCGCTACAAATTATGGGTTGTGCAGAATAAATACACGGACATTAAAAATTGACAGGGTTGATCTTAAAGATAGCTCCGATAAATATCCCCGGTATGACGTAATGTCCGGTGAATTCGATAAAGACGGTATTGGTTGGTTCATCGCCAACGATTATTTATATGCGGTGAACCAGGAAACCTTTAAGTGGAAAAGATATCCATTGCCGGCAACACGTTTTCATGGCAATTCATCCCAGGTCGACAGCAAGAACCGGGTTTGGTTATCTATTGGCAGGGCAAAATATTTATTTGACCCCAAGACTGAAAAATTCAGATACCTGGTCGGTTTCGATTGGTCACATCGTAACACTGATATTCTTTGTGGTTCAGTAAAAGAGGATGCAAGCGGCCAATTGTGGATGGCAACATGGGCACATGGATTTTACACATGGAATGAAAATAAACAGGAGTTTGAAAGAAAAGAAACTGCACCCGAATCATTAACTGCATTTGAATTTGATAAAGATGAGCAGGGCAAACCATTCATGTGGTGCGGTGGCGGAGCTTACGGACTGATGGCTTATGATACATCAGAAAAAAAATTCTTTTACTTTAAGAATGACCCAAGGGATAAATACACACATAATCTTGGACAAGCTGTAACTGTACTTCGTGATACCAGTTCAGGTATTGTTTGGATCGGTACAGAAAATGGTTTGGAAAAATATGATCCGCATACAATTCGTTTTCGACGTTATCGCATATGGCAGGATGAAAACGAACTTACTAATTCACAGTATTTTTTAACAAGCGGTTTTGTGCATGATAAAACAGATCCAACAGGCAACACGTGGTGGGTAAGCGTTTGGATCGGTGGTTTATACAAATGGAACAGGAATAAACTAACATTAGATGAAAATTATGAGCAAGTAAAAGGCATTAAAGAAGCTGGTATATTTTCCATTGTCCAGGCGAAAGATGGAATGATATGGATCGGGCACGGCCAGGGGGTGCAGGTGCTTGATCCAAGAACAAATAAATTCATTCGTCACTTTGTTGACTTTTTCCCTAACAAAAAGGAAAAATTCAATGTCACGTTTATTTCCGAGGACTCAAAATCTAACATGTGGTTTTCCACTTACCAGGGATTGTTTTCATGGGATCGAAAAAAAGATTCGATCATTAACTGGTGGAATCGTATTCCCTCGTTACAAAAAATATATCCTTTAAATATCAGGGAAGATGCTGAAGGGTATATATGGTTCTCATCAGCAAAAGGAGTAGGAAGAATTGACCCACTTAAAAGTGAATTGATCCTTTATACTAATGCTAACAGAAAAAATAAAAAGCTGCCAGATGACGAGCTTGGTAGTTTGTATATTGATAAATCCCAGCACATTTGGGTAGCAGGAGTAGGTTATTTGGCAAAGCTTGATAAGCAAGGGGAGGTGCTAGATGTTTACTCGAACAAAACAGGTTACATAGGTACTTCAGCTTTTGGATTAGCAGAGGATCCTTACAGATTTTTTTGGATAGCAACTGATAATAAGCTTCATCGCCTCGATCCATCAAATGGCCATTTTGATTATTTTGATAAAAGCGATGGCTTATTTAATAATAAGATCGCGGATGGTTTTTATATGAGTGACGAGGGAGAATTATTTCTCGGCTTTAACGGCGCCATCAATAGCATTAACACCGGTAACATTTCATTCAATAAAAGACCTCCGGTAGTTTTGGTGTCTCGACTGAATGTTAAAGGTCAACAAAGGAATTTTGATGAGAATAATAAAGTTGTTATCAAGCCCGGTGAACGAGATATAGTGATCGAATTTTCTGCAATGAATTATAGCCAGGCATTAAAAAACAGATTTGCTTTTTTGTTGGAAGGATATGATTCAACCTGGAGATATACTGGGGATAGAGTTATTAGTTTAATGAACATGGATGGCGGAACACACCCGTTACATGTAAAAGCAAGTAACAATGATGGGGTATGGAGCAAGGAAACAATTTATACGATCAAAGTAATACCTCCTTTTCAACAAACCATATGGTTCAAGTTGCTGTTTGTTGTTTTGGCTGGCATTATATTTTTGATCATCTATGCATATCGAATGCAGCAGCGAAAAAGATTGGAGAAAATACGCAACCGCATTGCCACCGATCTGCATGATGATATGGGTTCAACATTAAGCAGCATCCGTATTTTTAGCGATGTGGCAAAAAAACAAATCGAAGAAAAACCAGAAGCGGTTCAGTTATTGGATCGCATCAGCAATAATGCAACATCGCTTTCAGAAAATATGCAGGATATTATCTGGACGATTCGCAGTGATAATGATACACTAGAAGATCTTGTTTCAAGAATGAGGGAATTTGGTCTACGGGTTTGCGATGCCAAGGACATCAGGTTTAATATTGTTGTTTCGCAAAGCTTCAAAGCCTCCAAACTTAGCCTTGAGCAAAGAAGAAATCTCTATCTCATTTTCAAAGAATCTTTAAACAATGCTGTAAAATACGCAGAAGCTTCGCAAATTGATTTGCATCTTAACCTGAAAAGCCGGTTTCTGAAAATGGAAATTAGCGATAATGGAAAAGGTTTTGATATGGATAAGATTAAACGAGGTAATGGACTTAATAATCTTGAGAAAAGAGCAAAAGAAATAGGAGGACAGATCGACATCAAATCAGAACCCGGAAAAGGAACATGTATAAACCTGATGATGGTGTTAAAGAAAAGCTTGATCACCGATAAATAATTAGCATGATTATGTTATGCAGTTTGTAATTGCTGTTGCTAACTTTAGGATATGGAAGATAAAATCAAAGTGATCTATTACGAAGACAATGCTAATCTTAGAGAGGGCATTTCATTTCTTATCCAATCTACACCACAATTGGACCTATTAGCCACCTTCAGCAATGCTGATTCGGTAAAAACAGATACTGAACAATTGGGGCCCGATGTGATATTGATGGATATAGACATGCCGGGTACTAACGGAATCGATGCTGTGGCAATCGTGAAAGCCGTTTCTCCAAAAACACAAGTGATCATGCTTACTGTTTTTGATAATGAAGAAAGAATATTCAATGCAATTCGCAACGGTGCCAGTGGTTATTTACTAAAGCATACATCCCCGTCAGAAATTATTGAATCGATATTCGATGTAAATAAAGGTGGCTCTCCAATGACTGCTAATGTTGCAAGAAAAGTCTTGCAGTATTTTCAGTCGCAACCAAAAGCACATAAAGAAGACTATAGTTTATCCGACAGGGAATTGCAGATCGTGAAAGGTCTTGTTAGCGGTTATAGTTATAAAGCCATCGCATCTGAATTGTTTATCAGTATTGATACTGTACGTTCTCATATTCGGCGCATTTATGAAAAACTTCATGTCAATTCTAAAACAGAAGCAGTACTGAAAGCAATTAATGAAGGTCTTGTTTAATTTTCGTCACTGCACAAAACAAAAAAGCCGCTCTTATTGAAGCGGCTTTGATCTTTGTATTAATATTAGGCAGCAGCTTTATTCGCCATTTCTTTAGGTAACATGAATTTCCCCCTGATCATTTGCCAGCGATCTATTGGCAAGACGATTCGTGCGGTTGAGATCAGTTTTTTAAGCATGAAAGGCGAAGCATGTTCTTTTATTATATCGACCCACATTAAAATTTCACGATTGCTAAGCTCTTTTAGTATTTTGCCGGTATACCAGCTACAATCTGAGGAAGTCGCCTGTTTCATCATTTCCACCTCCATTCCTACTAACTGACTGTCGGAATAATTTGACCATAATATTTCATTGATCACTGTTTCTTCTTTATTCATGTGTTGCAAAACAGCGGCGGTAAATTCAAAGAATGCAGCTTGTAACTGATGACCAAAATCGATCATTTCCTTTTTTGTATCCTGATCTCTCTGTTCATCAATTATTTTATCAATTGATTCTGCCAACACCTGATCTTTTAAATTGGTTTGTTCGATCATGGCCACTATATAAGGCGCATACAAAACCACTGAATGATAAATGATCTTATCTTCCTTACTTATATGATATAAGAAAGAGCGGGTTGATTGTTTAATGGCATCAACTGCCGCACTTGCCTGTTTACTTTTGGTAAAATCGGTTTGCTGAAGTTTCGCTCCCGCATCAAACAACATACTGCGTAACCCTTTGTGAGTTCTCCTGAAGATGTTGTATCGCTGTTCCTGTTTCATGGTTTGGTTTGCTTTTGGTTTGTTTGTTATCATGAATTGTATGACGCAAATATGCTACGAAAGTTACTCAAGACTAATAGCATAATCATGTGAAAAACAGGTGTTAGGAGTTAATAATAGTTAACACATACCACGAATGGGTAAGCACTATAGATGAGTGGTAATTGAATTGAATCAGTGGTAATTTTTAATGATGTACTGAATACACATCGGCATGATTTTTCGAACGAGAGTCATAGAACAGGTGAGATGTTAAGGAACTTAACAAAATAATGTTAATCCATGTGAATGCCATTAGCATGATTAACAGAAAAAGGTTTTTAAAATACCATAGACAATTCCGAATTCGTTATTACTACCTAATCTATTCAATTATGAAAATCCTGATCCTTCCATGGTTATTGTCTGTACTTTGTTTAAATGCTTATTCTCAGAAAAAGAAAGATCCCTCTGAAAAAGAATCATTGTTTCGGTTTGGTTTCAAGGGCGGGCTTAATCTTAATAAGATCGAAGGCCAATCATTTAAAGATGAGTTTAATTATAACTACGCATTGGGAGGGTTCATGCAAATTAATCTTACAAGAAAGCTTGGACTTCAACCTGAAATAAATTTTGTTCAAACAACTGCAGAGCAATCTGATGACATAACAGTTATTTACGATGACTTATTTCTTGGAGGGGATCAGAAAAAAGCAAAACTTGATTATTTAAAATTTGCGGGATTATTAAACATTGACCTTGGCCCATCTCAAAGGGTCAAACTCCAATTCGGTCCTCAATGGGGTATGCTTTTAAGCGAGGCTGTGGACAGTTTGAAATCACCCCAAGACGTTTTCAAAAAAGGTGAGTTTTCGGTTTTAGGCGGTATTATGTTACAACTCCCTCTTATTCATATCGGCACACGATATGAAATAGGATTGACTGATATCAATGGGATCGATAACCAGGACCAGTGGAAGAGCCAGGCATGGCAGTTTTTTGTGGGGATT
>Ga0207686_10000671_pt1 | contig 21153 bp, 21 predicted proteins | sample KBSM24metaG_FD_184396 | JGI IMG/M metagenome (GOLD analysis project Ga0207686, IMG submission 184396) | Miscanthus rhizosphere microbial communities from Kellogg Biological Station, Michigan, USA - KBS M2-4 metaG (SPAdes) (version 2) | ecosystem: Host-associated > Plants > Roots > Rhizosphere >...
CGCAGACAAGCACGTAGGTTATCCGGTCGTGCGCCGTCGCGCTGGACGGCATGATCTGGCCTTGGGTCCGAGGGACTTCCGCGCGGGCGGAAATGGTGGGACCGTATCTGTAGACCTCCGAAATCGCGTTCTGTACGACACCCGATCGGCGTGAGCCGCGGAGGCTCGACATCAATTGATACACACCTGGAGAAGCGATGAACGCATCCCAGACGGACTCCGACCAGTACGCCCTCTCGACTCACGTCGCCGCCGACCATGGCGCATATCACGTCAGCATCGACGCCGGTCGTTACCACATCGCGTTTGCGGACATCCGTCCCACCTCTTCCACTATCGAGCTCAACATTGACGTCGCGACCGGGAACCCATCCCCTCGTCTGCGTAGCCGCCTCATCGACGCGGTGTTCGACCTCGACGTGATGCACAAACCCAGGACCTTGTTGGCCACATTGCCCCTCGGTGACGTCGACCTACTCGACGGCGTGGCCCAACATTGCGCCGACGTTCATATCAGGGCGGCTGGAGGTAGCTGCCTCGTTGACGGACACCTATTGGGATAGCGCCGTCGCGTCGTCACGAGCGTTCGCTGTGCAGACCGGTGGCGCGGACCGCCGCTTACCGCACTGCAGAAGCACTGTTCCGCACAGGGAAACCGCCTTGCGCAGCCCAGAACCGCCCTGTTAGCCCCACCACAAGTACAGGTGCGGATTCGCGGTTCCACCTGTCATTTGCTGTCGCAGGAAGACGACACCTTGGTCTATGCCCGCCAGGTTCGCGTGGATTGCAGTTGAGTCCGCCGCGACGCCGACGATTGTGCCGATCTTGTAGATATTGGGATCTTCCCACTGGATGACTGCCCTCACCCCAAGGTGCTCGACGTTGACCTGTTCCGGAGCAATTTCGATGTACTGCGGCGTCGACACAACTAGCTTCCCTTGCTGTTTGGAGACAACGTGGTTCGATCGTTCGAACCGCGCTTAGGAAGCATATTGTCGTCGGGCATTGCGACGAGGTCCGGTGAAGTCGCAGCGCACTACGTTGCACGTTGATGCGGTCCGCTCCGGCGCCACCATCACCGCCAGATAATCACGGCGCCAACCTGGTGAACCGGATCGTGTAACGAACCGTTGTGCTTGACAGCGACGCGACACAACTGAATCGCCCGACCCGGACGTGACAACAGGACAGACCGACAGCAAAGCCACCGGCGTTGGCGACTGGTGCCTGTGTCAGGCAATCAGATCGTACCGATCGGCAGCAACGGTTGCTTCGGTGTGGTTGTTATGGCCTGGGCACCAACCGAATCCCCAGGAAGCGGGACAAGCACATCAACCGGACGGATCCGCGGCAGCGCGGAAAAGCATCTGTCACCGAATTACAAACCAACCCAAACAGCAAAAGCTCCAGCCAACTACAGGGAAGCCACGACAATGACGAAGATCCTCCTCACCTCCATCGCCGCCTGCGGATTGACATCCGCCGCGCTCGCACTGGCCGCAACCGCTACCGCCGCCCCGTCCGGTCCATCGCCCGTCGATGCCACCATCAGCCAGCTGCGCGCGCAGGGATTTCAGGTCATCGTGAACCGCGTCGGCACCGCTCCAGCCGACCGGTGCACTCTCAGCGCGGTTCGGCCCGGCCAGACGTTCTCGCGTACCGACTCGGGTGTCCCTGGAGCCCAGGACGACCTCGTCACGACCGTCACCAACAAAATCGTCTACGTCGACGTCACCTGCTAACCCGCGTTCGGAGCACGTACGAGGGGGCGACCGCACCGCCCACCGCACTGCGTCGTCCGGACGATTTCCCACAGCCAGCGATCTAAGTAGTGGTGGTTAGCGGGCGTGGCTGTCGCGGCAGAAGAACACGATCACCGCGACGTCCTGCTTGGTTTCTCGGACCCACCACAGCGATGGAGGTTTCACCGATGCTGCAACAACCCGACAGCAGCTGGATAGCGCAGCGCGACAATCTGGACCACAGCGCCGAATCCGCCTGCGTGAGGAAATGGTCATCGCGGGGCTTCGCCTACGAGCGGGCCATTATCGACTTCATCCGCCGTTGGCACCGCTTCGGCGGCGGGTCAGCTCGCGACATCTTCGAGGAATTCGGCCTCAGCGAGCACGAATTCTTTTCCAAGACAATCGAATTGCTCGGATCTACCGGCGCCTCAGGCGTTAGCGAGGAGACCGCGATCCGGATCCGGAAGGTGTGCCGGTGGCGTCTATCGGTCCGCTCGCACACGCCGGCATAGCTCCGACCGTCTGCGCGGATGCCGTCGCGTCACACCTCTACAGGTGTTTCCTTTGTCGGAGCTGGCAAGCGCCGAGTGTTGACGCGGCAGCACGCGTCGCGTGATGCCGGCTTGGGCAAGGTAAGGCCTGAATTCGGGGAGTCGACAGAAGCCGACCATCATCGGCTCATGCATCTGCCTACTCCATATTTACTGACGTGATCCTTCAGTGTCGGAGGTGCCGAGGTAGCTGGCCCAGTAGTCCTCGGTAGTGCCATATGCGGCAGCACTGGCGCGCAGCTCCGCGCGGATTGGATCAGTTGTGTTCATTTGAGTTCTCCTGTGTGAGTAGCTATTTCGCTTTCGTCCGCATCTGGTGACGATGTCGAACAGTTGGTTGGCGGGAACGTGCTACAACCGAAGCTAGGGGTCCGCAATCGCCGTGGCTCGCTTGTGGGCACAACCCGCGCATTGCGCGATGTTCAGCTTTTGCGCATTGTGGTCACAGATGCACCATGGGTGCCTCGGCGGTTTAGCTGACTTGTCTCCGCGTGGTGCCCACGTGCCCGCATACCTTGTGCGCTCTTGGCATCGATGTCCTCTCTTTGATGGCCGAGGAGGGCCGCGTGCGCCGCCAGGTTCGGGTACGGAGTGATGCGAGCAGTCGGCGAACCAACCATCTGAGCAAAATACGGAAAACCGTGAAATCGATGCTTATTTCGACTATCGCCGACAAGACCGACACATCCGTAGCGGCGCCCTAAGTTCGGAGTCTCCAAACCCAAACACGTCGCACGATCGCAGCGCAAAACAAATTCAAGCTATCGCGAAAAGTCATTCGTGAATAGCCGCGCAAAGACGTCGACGTCGCACACAAGGAGAAAGAAAATGGTAGCACCAGACACCTTCAACGAATGGCAACCGCTTCGCGGTCCAGTTAGCCCGTCGCTCATTCAAAGGGGTTCAGTCATGACGTACGGCAGCGCGCTGCGTCGCGAAGTGCAAGGCGACAGCATCACGCCACTCATCGGCGTCTTCGACATGTTCTCCGCATCGCTCGCGGCCCAGCACTACGGCGGCATGTTCGTTTCCGGATTCGGGTTCGCGGCGTCCTACTACGGGCTGCCCGACATCGGTTTCATCGCGTGGCCGGACATGGTCAACTTTGTGCAGCGGCTGCGGGTGGCGTTCCCGCAACAGCACCTGCTGGTGGACATCGACGACGGCTACGTCGACCCCGAGGTGGCCTGCCATGTGGTGGAGAACCTGGAGCGCATCGGCGCGTCCGGCGTGATTCTCGAGGACCAGAAGCGGCCGCGTCGCTGTGGGCACGTCGACGGCAAGCAGATCCTGCCGCTCGACGAGTACCTGGAGAAGCTCAACCTGGTGCTGGAGACCCGCAAGGACCTGGTCGTGGTTGCCCGCACCGACGCGACAGAGGAGTCGGAGATCCTGCGCCGCGCCGAGGCACTTGCCGCCACGGACGCCGACGTGCTGCTGGTGGACGGCGTGCGCAGCGTCGACTGGATCACCAAGGTGCGCGGCGTGATCGGCGACAAGCCGCTGCTGTTCAACCAGATCGCCGGAGGTAAGTCGCCGCGGCTGTCGCTGACCGAGCTTGAGGACCTCGGCGTCGACGTGGCGATCTACTCCACGCCGTGCCTCTTCGCCGCGCACACCGCGATCGACAACGCGCTACTGGAGTTGCGCGCCAACGACGGCCGGCTGCCGGAGGTCATGGAGGGCGACGTCGGCGTCGCCGCCTCCATTGACCTGTTGGAGCGCAACATCTCCCGGCACCACCCCAAGCTGGACCCCGTCCATGTCTAGGTTGCGGGTTGATCCCTACATCCTGGCGTTGCTGTTGACGGTGGCCGTCGCCTCGCTGTTCCCGGCGAGAGGGGCGGTGGCCACCGGCTTCGGCCACGCGACGACAATTGCCATCGGGCTGCTGTTCTTCCTTTACGGGGCAAGGCTTTCCACCCGTGAGGCGCTGGACGGCCTCAAGCACTGGCGGCTGCACGGGCTGGTGTTCCTGGCGACGTTCGTGCTGTTCCCGTTGCTGGGCTTGCTCTCCCTGCTGTTGGTGCCGTGGGCGCTCACCCCGGGGCTGTACACCGGCGTGATGTTCCTGTGCTGCCTGCCGTCGACGGTGCAGTCCTCGATCGCGTTCACCTCGATTGCCCGCGGCAACGTGGCCGCGGCGATCTGCAGTGCCTCGTTCTCCAACCTGATCGGCATCGTGCTCACGCCGTTGCTGGTCACAGTGTTCCTATTCACCGGCACCGGCGGCATCTCGCTCGGCGCGGTGCGGGACATCCTGCTGCAGCTGCTGGTGCCGTTCCTGGCCGGTCAGCTGCTGCGGCGCTGGATCGGCGGGTTCATCACCCGGCACAAGAAGGTGCTCGGCTACGTCGACCGCGGCTCGGTCCTTTTGGTGGTGTACTCCGCGTTCAGCGCGGGCGTGGTCGGCGGCATCTGGGGACGGCTGTCCGTGGTGTCGCTGCTGGTCCTGCTCGCCGTCAACGCCGCGTTGCTTGCGGTGGTGATGGTCGTGACCACCTTGGCGGCTCGGAGGCTGCGGTTCTCCACCGAGGACGCGATCGCCATCGTTTTCTGCGGTTCGAAGAAGTCGTTGGCCAGCGGCCTGCCGATGGGGACTGTGCTGTTCCCCGCGGCCACGGTGGGCTTGGTCGTTCTGCCGTTGATGTTGTTCCACCAGATGCAACTGATGGTATGCGCCTGGCTCGCGCGACGGTACGGCGCCCGCAAGGATGCCGTCGCGCTGGTCAGCGCCTGAGCGACTGTCGGCCCCGCCGGTCGACGCCGGCGGGGCCGGCCGCACACTGGTCGCGCTGGCGCCGAGTGGGGGCAATGCGCAAAACCGTGAAATCGTTGCCGATTTCGACTATCGCTTACAAATTCGAATACGTCGCACGATCGCGGCGCAAAACGAACTCAAGCTATCGCGAGAGTCATTCGCGATCAGCCGATCCGCCATACCCACGCCGCGCAAGAAACATCGACGTCGCACACACAAGGAGAAAGAAAATGGTAGCACCGGGCAACATCACGAATGGCAACCGCCGCCGGGCCCAGTTAACACGTCTTGTCTCATTCAAAGGGGTTCGATCATGACTGACGGCAGCGCGCTGCGCCACGACGCGCACGGTGACAGCATCACGCCACTTATCAGGGTCGAGCGGACCCGGGTCGGTCGCGAGGCGACCGACCCGATGCGTGCGGACATCAGGCTGCTGGGCACCATCCTGGGCGACACCGTGCGCGAGCAGAACGGCGACGAGGTGTTCGACCTCGTCGAGCGAGCTCGGGTGGAATCCTTCCGGGTGCGGCGCTCGGAGATCGACCGGGCCGAGATGTGGCGCATGTTCGACGGCATCGATATTCACCTGGCGATCCCGATCATCCTGGCGTTCAGCCATTTCGCGCTGTTGGCCAACGTCGCCGAAGACATCCACCGGGAGCGCCGCCACGGCATTCACGTCGACGCCGGCGAGCCGCCGCAGGACAGCAGCCTGACCGCGACCTACGCGAAACTTGATCTGGCACAGCTGGATTCGACCACCGTGGCCGACGCCTTGCGGGGTGCGCTGGTTTCCCCGGTGATCACCGCCCATCCCACCGAGACCCGGCGGCGCACCGTTTTCGTCACCCAGCAACGGATCACCGAGCTGATGCGAGTGCGCGCGGAAGGGCGTACCGAGACCGACGACGGCCGCAGCATCGAATTGGAGTTGCGCCGTCAGGTCCTCACGCTGTGGCACACCGCGCTGATCCGGTTGTCCCGGTTGAAGATCACCGACGAGATCGCGGTTGGGCTGCGGTATTACGCGGCCGCGTTGTTCGAGGTGATCCCGCAGGTCAACGCCGAGGTTCGTGACGCATTACGCGCCCGCTGGCCAGACGCGGATCTGCTTGCCGACCCCATCCTGCGGCCCGGCTCCTGGATCGGGGGTGACCGCGACGGAAACCCGAACGTGACCGCCGACGTGGTCCGGCTGGCCACCGGCAGCGCAGCATTCACCGCGCTGGCGCGCTACCTCGCCGAACTCACCGCCCTCGAGCAGGAGCTGTCGATGTCGGCACGGCTGGTCACCGTCACGCCCGAGGTGGCCGCGCTGGCTGATGCTTGTCCCGATGCCGTCCACCTCGATGAGCCGTATCGGCGGGCATTGCGGGCGATCCGCGGCCGGCTTACCGCAACCGCGGCCGACATCCTGGATCGTCAGCCGCTGGACGAGCTTGACCTCGGCTTGCCCCCATATGGCGCGCCGGCCGAACTGCGGACCGATCTCGACGCCATCGACGTTTCGTTGCGTTCGCACGGCGCCGCGCTATTGGCCGACGATCGGCTAGCCCTTTTGCGAGAAAGTGTGCACGTCTTCGGGTTTCACTTATGCGGCCTGGATTTGCGGCAAAACGCCGACGTGCACGAAGAAGTGGTCGGCGAGCTGCTGGCCCGGGCCGGGGTGCACCCGGACTATAGGTCGCTGCCCGAACACGGGCGGGTCGAGCTATTGACGGGCGAACTCAGCACCCGTCGGCCACTGGTCGGCGACCGCGCCCAATTGTCCGAACTGGCCCGCGGCGAGCTCGGCGTCCTCGCGGCCGCTGCCCACGCCGTCGAGACCTACGGTCCGGCCGCGGTGCCTAACTACATCATCTCAATGTGCCAGTCGGTGTCGGACGTCTTGGAGGCCGCGGTTCTGCTGAAAGAGGTTGGTCTGTTGGACGCCTCAGGGGCGGAACCGTATTGCCCGGTGGGCATCTCACCGCTGTTCGAGACGATCGACGACCTGCACAACGGGGCGACCATTCTGCACGCGATGTTGGAACTGCCGCTCTATCGAGCGCTGGTGGCCGCCCGAGGCGAATCGCAGGAAGTGATGCTCGGCTACTCCGACTCCAACAAGGACGGCGGTTATCTGGCGGCCAACTGGGCGGTGTACCGGGCCGAGCTCGCCTTGGTCGAAGTAGCCTGCAAAACCGGAATCCGGTTGCGGCTCTTCCACGGTCGCGGCGGCACCGTCGGCCGCGGCGGCGGCCCTAGCTACCATGCCATCTTGGCGCAACCACCGGGAGCGGTGAACGGCTCGTTGCGTCTCACCGAGCAGGGTGAGGTCATCGCCGCCAAATACGCCGAGCCGCATCTGGCGCGACGCAATCTGGAGAGCTTGCTGGCAGCCACCCTGGAGTCGACCCTGCTGGATGTGGAGGGCCTGGGCGACAGCGCGGAGCCGGCTTACGCGGTGCTCGATGAGGTGGCCACCCTGGCGCAGCGTTCTTACGCCGAATTAGTTCACGAGACACCGGGTTTCGTCGAGTACTTCAAGGCTTCCACACCGGTCAGCGAGATCGGGGCGCTCAACATCGGCAGCCGGCCGACATCACGCAAGCCCACCGAGTCGATCGCAGATCTGCGCGCCATTCCGTGGGTGCTCGCGTGGAGCCAGTCGCGGGTCATGCTCCCGGGTTGGTACGGCACCGGATCGGCGTTCCAGCAGTGGATTGCAGCGAGTCCCGAGAGCGAAAGCGAGCGAGTGGAAATACTGCGCGACCTGTACCGGCGGTGGCCGTTCTTCCGCAGGGTGCTGTCGAACATGGCGCAGCGGCTGGCCAAGAGCGACCTGGGCCTGGCGGCCCGCTATGCCGAGCTGGTGCCCGACGAATTATTGCGGCGCAGGGTGTTTGACAAGATCGTCGACGAGCACCAGCGAACTATCGCCATGCACAAACTCATCACTGGTCGAGACAACTTGCTGGCCGACAACCCGGCCCTGGAGCGCTCGGTGTTCAACCGCTTCCCCTACCTGGAGCCGCTGAACCACCTCCAGGTGGAGTTGCTCCGCCGCTACCGCTCGGGCGATGACGACGAATTGGTACGGGGCGGCATCTTGCTGACGATGAACGGGCTAGCGAGCGCGCTCCGGAATAGCGGGTAACAACAGGCCTACCACCGCGCCGCGACGTTGGCAGCGATCTGGTTGGCAATCCTTACCGCCGAGTCGGCGGGGTCAGCGCTGCACGTGTTGATGTCGATGATGACATTGTTTTTGAGCGCCAGCGCGCGTCCACAGCCCCAGCCGGGGGCACTGGCATTCAGTTCAGTCACGGTGGCGCTCAGTGTGCCGTTCGCGTTGGAAATCTGCCCCACGGACCACTGCGACCCGCTCTGGAGGTGGGTGTACTGATGGCACGCCGGCCACTGCTGGGCGGAGGCTTCCAAGAAGGCACCGGCCTTCTCCACCAGGGGAAAGAGCACCACGGCCTGCTTGAGATAGTGCGTGAAGTTATCGCCGTCGTTGAGGCTCTGATCGCGTTCGGCGCGGAAACCGCTGTCGGCATAGACCGCGGCCTCGGCCGCCCCGTCGAGGGCCAGGCATTCCGGCGGCGCCATGGTGGCGCTGTTGTCAGACATCGAGGTCTGGGCATTGGTGACCGTCATTGCGGTCGCGCCCATGGCGGCGTTCACCTGTTCGGGGCTGAGCAGCAACTCCACCAGCTCACGCTCAACGAGAGGACGCGGAATCATCGATGGGGTCGTCGTCGTCGGCTCGGCGTTGCCTATGGTGTCGCCGCACCCGGCGACCACAACGCAGATCGCTGCACAAGCAAGCGTCGCTAGTGGTTGGCGCATGTTCTCCTCCCCATCGCAGCCGTGATCCAACCGATCAGCGTCGCGCGCGACGTCCCCGCAACGCGGCGCGTGACTCCAATGGTGCAGTAATGCCGCCCGCGCCTCCGCGAAATTGGCGGTGTTTTTGATATCGAGGAACGGTGCTTCTCGATGAGCATTGGTGGGTCGAGCACTGCGCTGAGTGGTTCACCCGGGACAGGTCCGGTGGTCGGCGAACGCGCAGCAGATTGCTGTGGGCTGCGACTGCCGGGCACATGCTTTCCGCGCTGACGCAAAAGGTTCGAGAAGTGCCAAATGTCAGCGTGAACTGATGCGAGTTTGGCAAATGCGGTGTGTGCGTTGACCGTGCGGTTGCCTGCTCCAGCCTCGTCCCTACGCTGTGTTATCGGCTGACATGCGAAATCATTAGGACACCAACGGTCCTGCGATATCGAGGCGGCCTATCCATTCGCGAACGGCACGGAGGTCGCTGACATGTCCGAAGTCCACTTCGCAACAGGCTCGTCGCCGGCGGTGCCCTCAACGCGCGACGAGCGTTTCAGACCCCGCCTTTCGGCAGCAAGGAACTTCGTCGCCGGCTGGGGTCGTCCGCTGGCACTATCGATGAGCTGATCAAGTCGATCGAAAAGGCAGGTGCCGCGCGGTATCCAAGCCAATCAGGCTGTCTCCGAAGCGATTACAGCCCACGACAGTTGTGTCCATCGCTAACTTTCGGCACGACACGTATACCGGACAACAGAATTCCTGCACCCGCCGAATACGCATCTCGATCGCTGCCACCTGGCAACGTCGTTCGTCTGACGCGGCCGTGCCCCGAGAACAGGTAGTACCCTGCCGCATCGCCAGGCCCTTGCTGGCCGCACGCCCGCTTGTGCAGGACAAACCGGCAGATCTCGATGCCGTCCACTCCGTCGACGACTATTGACCTCACCGAAGGCTTGAAAGCGGCAATTTCGGTGGACAAGAATGAACTTACCCACTGCAACCCACGACCCAGCGCTGTGCGGGGTGAGGAGACCGGTCATGTCCTTAGCAATGTCCGTAGACCAGCAAGCCGAGAGCTTCGTCCACGCGCCGCACAAACTACTGATCGACGGCGAATGGGTCGAGGCCGCCTCGGGCCAGACGTTCGCGACGATCAACCCCGCCACGGAGGAGACGCTGGCCGAGGTCGCGCACGGACAGGCGGAGGACATCGAACGTGCGGTACGCGCCGCACGCCGGGCGTTTGATGACGACTCACCGTGGCGGCGGATGAATGCGTCGGACCGCGGGCGGATCATCTGGCGTATCTCGGAGTTGATCGAGGAGCATGCTGACGAGCTTGCGATGCTCGAGTGCCTCGACAACGGCAAGCCCTACACGGTCGCCCGTGCGGCGGACGTGCCGCTGGCGGCCGATCTGTTCCGCTATATGGCTGGCTGGCCGACCAAGATCCACGGCAGCACGGTGCCGATCTCCGCACTCCCGGCTCCTGGCGAGTACCTCGCATACACGCTCCGCGAGCCGGTCGGCGTGGTCGGCCAGATCATCCCGTGGAACTTCCCGCTGCTGATGGCCGCCTGGAAGCTCGGGCCGGTGCTCGCGTGCGGCTGCACGGTCGTGCTCAAGCCGGCCGAGCAGACTCCGCTGTCGGCGCTGCGCCTCGGCGAACTGATGCAGGAGGCGGGCGTGCCCGACGGCGTGGTCAACATCGTGACCGGGTTCGGCGACGCCGGCGCCGCGTTGGCCGCACACGACGACGTCGACAAGGTGGCGTTCACAGGCTCGACAGAGGTTGGCAAGCTCGTCGTGCAGGCGGCCACCGGCAACCTCAAGAAGGTGTCGCTTGAGCTGGGCGGAAAATCTCCGAACGTGGTCTACGCCGATGCCGACCTCGAGGCGGCGATCCCGGGTGCGGCGAACGGCATCTTCTTCAACCACGGCCAGTGCTGCAACGCCGGCTCGCGACTGTTCATCCAGAAGGAGGTCTTCGACGACGTCGTCGCCGGCGTGGCCGAGATCGGGCAGTCGATCAAGCTCGCCCCGGGCACCGACCCCGAGGCCCAAATGGGCCCGCTGATCTCCGACGAACAGTTCGGCAAGGTGCTCGGCTATCTCGACTCGGGCCGTTCCGACGGCGCCGAGGCTGTGATCGGCGGCGGCCGCGGCGGCGACCGCGGCTACTTTGTCCAGCCGACGATCCTCACCAAAACGAACCCCAACATGAAGGTCGTGCGTGAGGAGATCTTCGGACCCGTGGTGTGCGCGATCCCGTTCGACTCGCCCGAAGACATCGTCTCGGTCGCCAACGACACCACCTACGGGCTGGCCGCGGGCGTGTTCACGCGCGATATCTCCAAAGCGCACCGCACAGCCAAGCGGTTACGCGCCGGGACGGTGTGGATCAACACCTACCACGTGTTCGATGCGGCCATGCCGTTCGGCGGCTACAAGGAGTCCGGCTGGGGCCGCGAGATGGGCCCCCAGGTGCTGGAGAACTATCTCGAGACCAAGTCGGTGGTGACAGCCCTCTAGACACAAACTGGTTGCCATTGCTCCAACTCGCAAGTCGCTGAACGCAATAGCGGCTTGGCAGCAGAGCGGACGGTCGGCGACGGCGATAGCATCAATCCCCGTGGACAGCACGGCTCAGCGGGAGTCGGCACGCGTTGCCCGGCTCCTGGAGGCGCAGGACATGGCCGCAAAGCTCTTCGATGAGGTGAGCGAGCGAGGATTGGTTCGCGCCGGGATCGGCGAGCGAGCCCTGGCCGATGAGATCAGAGACCTGGCTGCAGGCATGTTCGGCATCACCCGGCATTGGCACAAACGCATCGTGCGCTCGGGGGAGAACACCCTCGAGACCGCCCGCGGGAACCCTCCCGACCGTCGCATCGCAGATGACGACGTCGTGTTCCTCGACTTCGGGCCGATATTCCAGGAATGGGAAGCCGATTTCGGCCGCACCTACGTTCTGGGAGACGATCCGCGCAAACTCGCTTTGCGTGAGCACCTGCCTCAGGTCTGGCAGGCGGCCCGCGACTACTTCCACCGGTCGCCGGACATCACCGGTGAACAGCTCTTCGACTATGTGGCCGCCGTGAGCCGTGACTTCGGTTGGGATTTCGGCGGTGTCATTGCAGGACACCTGGTCGGCGAGTTCCCCCACGACAAGATCGACGGCGACGACATCGAGTCTTACGTCGCACCGGGGTCAGTACGCCCGATGCGGCGAAAAGACCGCTCCGGCAACATATGTCACTGGATCCTCGAAGTGCACCTGGTGGATCGCGCCCGTCGCTACGGCGGTTTCCACGAAGAGCTTCTCGATATTCCTTGACGGAACGTAGGGTCCGCTGGGGGCTGACGACGCTTCTAGCCGTTGGGGCAGGGCGCCGGAATCCACATCGCCCAGCACATTCCGGGAGGTGCAGGCAGTCCCCGAGGCGCAGGACGCGGAGGAGGGGCTGGGGGCGGAGGATTGTCTCCCTCCCAGACATCGCTGGCGTTGTTCGGGCCCTCGGGAACATTGCCCGCACCCTCGGCCACCCTGTACCAGGTGTGGCAAACGTTCATATCCCACTCGACACCCTGGTACGGCCCACCCTGATCCATATACAGGGAATCCCCCGGGCACCAGTGATTTGGGCCGTAGCCGCACGGGCCCCAGGCACCGTTGCACGCCTGGGCGGTACTTGCCAGCCCGAGACCGGCCACACCCAAGCCGCCAGACACCAACGCCGATGCTGCCAAACCGACGAAGATTCGTTTCATTGGTTTTCCTTTCGCCGCTGTCTGCCCGAGGCCGGTCACGCAAAGGTTGCGGCTGGCGCCTTGGAGAATTCTTGCGGCGCAGCTCATCCCGAATACCCAGAAACGCGCAGCCTGTAAGACCGCTGTGGACGTGCCCGGCCGTCGGTTAGCTACGCGCGAGCACCTGGTACTGCAGCTCGAGCCCGTCGAGCACGGCCTGCAGGCCCGCGTCGAACGCTCTCTTATCGACTCGCTGCTGCCGCGCGGCGAGCAGATGCGCGCCATCGAGATGCGGATAGTTATTGCCGTAGACCGCCGCGTCCGCGGGGAAGGCTGAGGCGAACGACCCGAGCGCCGAGCCGAGCACGAAGTAGCGGATGACGGCGCCGACGCTGACCGCCTCGCGGCGCGGCCACCCCGCCGACACCAGTCCACCGAACACTGCGTCGGCAATCCGCAACCCGTTGGGGCGGCGGCCCAGTCCAGTGGCCAGCGCAGGCACGATGTTCGGGTGTGCGGCGATCGCCTCCCGATAGGCCCGGGCCCACTTCTCCAACGCCGCCCTCCACGCGGGGTTCGTCTTGCTCAACTCGGCGAACATCGAGGTGTCCACCCGGGCAAGCACCGTGTCGACCACGTCGTCGAGCAGTTCTTCCTTCGTGCCGACGTGGTTGTAGAGCGAAGGCCCTGTCACCCCTAGCTCGGCAGCCAGTCGCCGCGTCGACACAGCTTCCAAACCCTCGGAGTCCGCCAGCGCCAGCGCGGTAGACACGATCCGGTCGCGGCTGAGCAGCGGATGCGGTGGCCGCCCCATCTCGCCTCCTCATGGTCGACGCCAGGCCGCCCGCCACGATACCTTTCACCGCTAGTTTTCTGGCTGTGGCGCGGATCACGTTGTAAAACTAGCAGTGCTAGTTTAATTTCTTTGTATGCCGGTACGGCCTTGAAGGGACTGGTGGTCGGCGGCTCTAACCAAAGGAGGTGGCGCATGCGCCGCACGAATTTCAACGACGATCACGAGACGTTCCGGAAGACACTTCGGGCGTTCATCGAGACCGAGGTGGTCCCGGTGTTCGACGAATGGTTCGACGCAGGCCAGGCGCCGCGCGAGTTCTACTACAAGCTCGGCGATTTGGGCGTGTTCGGCATCGAGGTGCCCGAGGAGTACGGCGGCGCCGGCGAGAAGTCGTTCAAGTATCAGGCGATCATGACCGAGGAGGTTGCCCGTGCCGGCGTAGCGCTGGGCGGCAGCGGGGTGCATGTCGCGCTGTGCTTGCCCTATCTGAAGGCATACGCGACGGCCGAGCAGAAGCAGCGGTGGCTGCCGGGATTCGTCACCGGCGAGATCATGTTCGCCATCGCCATGACCGAGCCTGGCACAGGCTCGGATCTGGCCGGCATGAAGACCACCGCCAAGCTGTCCGACGATGGCAGCCACTACGTGCTGAACGGCGCGAAGACCTTCATCACCGGTGGTGTACACGCCGATCGGGTCATCGTGTGCGCCCGCACCGCGCCACCCAAGCCGGACGATCGCCGCTATGGCATCTCGCTGCTGGTGGTGGACACCAAGTCTGACGGTTACAGCGTGGGCCGCAAGCTCGACAAGCTCGGCCTGCGTACCTCGGACACCGCCGAGCTGTCCTTCACCGACGTCAAGGTGCCCGTCGAGGACCTGCTCGGCGAGGAGAACATGGGCTTTGGTTACCTCGGCCAGAACCTGCCCCAGGAGCGGCTGGGCATCGCGATCGGCGCCTACGCCCAGGCCAAGGCAGCCGTCCGGTTCGCCAAGCAATACGTCGCCGAGCGCACGGTGTTCGGCAAGCCGGTGGCGGCGTTCCAGAACACCAAGTTCGAACTGGCCGCGTGCAAAGCCGACGTCGACGCCTTAGAGGCGGTTGTCGACCGCGCGCTACAGGCGCACGACGACGGCGAATTGACCGCCGCCGAGGCCGCCGCCACCAAGCTGTTCTGCACAGAGACCGCGGCCCGGGTCATCGACCGCTGCCTACAACTGCACGGCGGCTACGGCTACATCAACGAATACCCGATCGCCCGCCTGTACGCCGACAACCGTGTCCAGCGGATCTACGGCGGCACCAGCGAGGTCATGAAGATGATCATCGCCAAGGACATGGGGCTGTGATCATGATCGAGGACACCGCCCGCACACTTACTGCCGCAGCGATGAGCGCCGCACGAGCGTTGCCCGTCGCCGGGCGCGTGTTCGGCGGCACGCAGCGGCTCGAGCTGGACGGTCGCGTCGTGTTCGTCACCGGCGCGGCCCGCGGCATCGGCGCCGAGGTCGCCCGCGAGGCCCACGCACGCGGCGCGCGGGTGGCGCTGGTCGGCCGGCGGCTGGAGCCGCTGCAGCAGTTGGCAGCCGAACTCGGCGAGGGCGCGGCCGCGTTCCAGGCCGACGTGGGTGACCTGGACGCGCTGCAGGGCGCTGCCGACGCGACCGTCGCGCGGTTCGGCGGCATCGACGTCGTGGTCGCCAACGCCGGCATCGCTCCGCCGTCGGAGCCGATACTGACCATCGATCCCGGCGAATTCGAGCGGACCGTCGACATCGACCTGCTCGGCCAGTGGCGCACGATCCGCGCCACACTGCCTGCGGTGATCGAGCGGCGCGGCCACATCCTGGTCGTCGCGTCGATCTACTCCTTCGTCAACGGCGCACTCAACGCGTCCTACGCGGCCAGCAAGGCGGGTGTCGAACAACTGACCCGGGCGTTGCGGGTCGAACTCGCCCACCACCAGGCCACCGCCGGGGTGGCGTACCTGGGGTTCGTCGAGACCGACCTCGTTGACGACGTCTTCGCTCAGCAGCAGATCGCCGAGGCACGCTCGATCGCGCCGCAATTCGTCACCAGGCCGATCACGGTCAACCGAGCCGCTCGGACGCTGGTCGACGGCGTCGAGTCTCGTGCCGCGACGGTGGCCGCGCCGGGCTGGATCCGGCCGCTGCTCCCGCTGCGCGGCATCGCAGGCACGCTCATGGATGAGTTCATGCTCGCCAGCCCCGCGCTGTCCCGCGCTATTAGCAGCGCCGAGCGAAAGCAGGAGCAATGAGCCTGATCGCACCCCAGGACTCGGCGTTCCTGTTGGGGGAAACCGCGGCGCAGCCGACGCATGTAGCCGGTCTTGCCGTCTACGAGTTGCCGCCAGGCGCCGGCCCCGACTACGTCAGCCAGCTGTATCACGAGCTGCTCACCCACACCGAGATTCACCCACGCCTGCGGCAACGGCCCGCCGACCCGGTCGGAAGCGTTGGCAACGTCTGGTGGACCGAGGAGCACGACATCGACCTGGAGTACCACGTCCGGTTGGCGGCGCTGCCGCGGCCCGGGCGGGTACGCGAGCTGCTGGAGCTGGTGTCCCGGCTGCACAGCCAGATGCTCGACCGGCACCACCCGCTATGGGAGTTTTATCTGATCGAGGGGCTCGAGGGCGGCCGCTTCGCCACCTACACCAAGATCCATCACGCGCTCTATGACGGTGTCGCCTCCACCCAACTGCTGACCAGATGGTTGTCACCCGACCCGGATGCCCGCGGGACGACCCCCTGGTGGTCGGCCACGCACCAGCGTCCCAGCCAGGCAAAGACGGGACAGGCCGGCGGCCGCACGGCGCAGGTTGCCCGCGCCGCCGGCCAGACCGCGCGGCTGGCCGTCGACCTGGCCGGCCTCGCCTCTCCGGCGGGCAAGATGGCAGCCCGGGGGCTTCGCAGGCAGGCCACAGGGCTGCCGTACCGGGCGCCGCGCACCATGCTGAACACGTCGATCACCGGCAGCCGCCGATTCGCAGCTCAGCAGTGGCCGCTAGAGCGGATCAAGAACGCCGGGGCAGCGCACAACGCGACCGTGAACGACGTGGTGTTGGCCATGTGCGCGGGCGCCCTGCGCCGCTACCTGATCGAGCAGGACGCGCTGCCCGGCAGCGCGCTTACCGCCGGAGTGCCGGTATCGCTGCGCTCGCTGGGTGCCTTCGGAGACAGCGGCAACGCGGTCGGGATCGTGCCCTGCAGCTTGGCCACCCAACTCGCGGATCCACACCGCCGGTTGACCGAGATCATGGCTTCGATGAACAGCGCCAAGGCGCAGCTGGCCACCCAGAGCACACTGCAGACCCAGCTGCTCACCGGCCTGATCGCCACCGGGCCGCTGTTGGCAACCCACATCCCCGGCGTGGCTGATCTCGCCCCGACCTCCGTCAACCTGATCGTCTCGAACGTCCCTGGACCGCGTGAGCCGCTGTACTGGGACGGCGCACGAATGCAGGGCATGTACCCGTTGTCAGTCCCACAGCAGGGCCAGGCGCTGAACATCACGGTCGTCAGCTACGCCGGCCAGCTCAACTTCGGCCTAACCGGATGTCGGCGCCGCCTGCCGCATCTGCAGCACATGCTCACCTACCTCGAGGACAGCCTTGCCGAGCTCGAGACCACCAGTTAGAGCTGGTCGCGCGCTGCAGCAACGACCTGCTGTATAGCGTCGATCACCAGCTCCGGCTGGTCCTGGTGGATGTTATGCCCGCTCTCGGTGGCGACGATAAGGCGAGCGTCGGGGACGAGATGGGCGAGATCCTGCTGCAGCGCGAACATGATCCCTTCCATCTTGTCACTTGGCCAGCCTGGAAATGGGTCCGCGAACGGGATGCCATGGGCCAACACGACCAGCGGCATCGGATGTAGGGGCGCATCCTTGCGCGCCTGGCGTACCTGCCCGGTGGTGGCGTCGTCCGCCAACGGGGCGGTGTACCACTGCTCCGCCTCCGGATAGGCATCGAGGAGGTCTTGATTGGTGACGGTGAGCGCTTCGAACTCCGCCCACTGATCCGGCGCGAGGGCCTCCTGGAAACGCAGCCACACATCCTCGTGGGTCGAGTCCAATAGCACCATGCCGACCACGTCCTCCGGGTACTCGCTGGCATAGAGCCGCACCACCAGACCGCCTGCGGAGTGGCCGACCAGGACGTAGGGACCGGGGATAGCAGCGGCAGCCAGCAGCGCGTGCAGGTCGTTGACCCTGTCTTGCGTGGTGCGTGGCTGGGGAACCGGATCGCTGCGGCTGGGAAGAAAGAGCGGCCCATCCGGATCGAGGGACGGATTGCGTTCAGTGAGCGTGCCCGGACGGTCATAGGCACAGACGCGGGTGAACGCCGCCACGCCGGGCAGGACCATCGTCCGCGTGCCCTCGGGCCCCTCCAGATCTCGGCTCCAGACGTCGGCCCGGCCGCCGGCGCCGGATTCCAGGATCACCGTGGGGCTGCCCTGGCCGCGGCACTCCAGGTAGAGCGATCGACCGCCAATATCGACCAGACCCGAAAAGTCGCCCGTTGCCGCCGGGGACGCAGTGGCTTTCGGCGCAAGGGCGACGGCGACGGTGCCAACGACCGCGAGCACGGTGACCAGAACCAACGCGGAGGCTGTGGGATGGCGATCCATAGCAATCCTCCTTGGCAGGCACCGCCTCGACCATCAGCGACGCGCAGCTTCACGGAGGGAAGCGGAGCGTATCGTGCACCAACGATAGAGCCCGCGACCCGGCCGGCGGCCATCATCGATTGGATTGCCCCCAAGCGCTTGTTGTTCTACTCGACTAGGTCGACCTATCCCAACCAAGTCGAAATCGTTGGTGGCCGAAGCCGTTTGCAGGATCACGCCTTCGGGCAGAACAACGCGAGAGCTCTAAGCATCTGCTGGACTGCTCCTAGGTGCTGATGAGCGCCGGCGGGGCCGGTGGCGGTGGTGGCGGGTTGTCGCCGTCCCAGATCAAGTTGGCGACATTGCCCTGGCCCGGATACACGTACCAGTAGCTGTGGCAGATGTTCCAGTCCCAAACCACTGGGTCGGTGATGTGATTGCCGGTATGCGGTGCCTCATCGCCCGGGCACCAGTGACACGGTCCGCCCGGGTTGTCGCAACCGGGCCAACCGCCGGGCTCGGCCCGTGCGGTGCCTGCGGCCATTCCGAAACCTGCCACGCCAAGACCGCCAGCCACCAAGAGCGCCATAGCGAACCGCGAAATTCGGTTCATCGTCGTTTCCTTTCGACAGGCGCCGCCCCTCGGCTTTGTTGTCGGTGCGGTCAAGTACACGCTCGTAGCGTGGCGACCGATCCAACAACTGACGGGATCCTCTGCGCTGCTGCGCTTATCGGTACCCGCGTTTCAACAGGTGCCGCGCGCCCGCATCCATGGTGGCGGGGGGCGCAATCGCGAAGTCGAAGGCGTTGGCGAGTCGGGCGGTGATGTCGAAGGCCAGACATACGGCAAGGGCGTCTTCGATCTGCTGACGAGAAGCGCCCGCAGCCAACACCTCTCGGATGTCGTCCGCATCAACTGTGTGTGCACGAGTGAGCTTGCCGAGCATGCGAAGCGTCGCCCTGAGCGGCTCATCGATCGGTGCCGAATCCAAGTCGGCGAGAGTGGCGGCGACCTTCGCGTCATCGCCGTACCACAGGCTCGACGTGGCGGAGTGCGCGGTGACGCAGAACGGCGCGTCGTTGGCCTGGGAGACGAACGCGGCCATCAGCTCGCGATCGCCGATCGACCACGCGGACGGTCCGCGCATCGCCTCGTGGGTGAGATCGCCGGCGCCGTAGAAGTCGGGCCGGTAGAACGCCAGCTTGACCGCGTCGACCACCGGCTGGCGCGACACCAGCCGGATCATGCCAAGCAGTGCCTTGGTCCGCAGTGGGTGACCGTGATCGAGGATTTCGAGCCTCACCGCCGATCTCCCGTCTGTCCGGTCGCGGCGGCGAGCGCGGCAAGCGCGCCTTCATATTGCCGGTTCGCCTGGCCGATCGCAGCGCACACCACGATTTCGAAGATCTGGTCCTCACTGAGTCCGGCGGCGCGGACAGCCGCGACGTCCTCGTCGGTCACCGTGTCGCCGTGGTAGACCACCTTCTCTATCAATGTGCCCATCGGTTCATCCAGGCCGGCGTCGTCGAATGCGGCCCTGCGCAGCTCTTGCGGCGCCATCCCGTTGCTATCGAGGACGCGGGCGACGAGCGCGCGCTTCAGTTGGGTTATGTCAGTCATTTGTCTAACAACTCCTCTCGGTAGGTGCAGGCGATGCGCTCTTGGAGGACAACCTGTTCGGCCGGGTTGGCGGTGAGCGCGAGTGCGCGACGATCAGCGGCTCGGGCCTCATCGGTGCGGCCCAGTTCGCGCCAGAGATCAGCGCAGGTCGCGTGGTAGAGGTGATAGCGATCGAGTTCACCTGCGAGCATGTCGAGTTCGGCCATCGCCGCCTGGGGCCCCGACCGGTAGCGCAGAGCGATAGCGCGATGCAAACGGGTCACGGGGGACGGCGCGAGGTGGAGCAGCATGTCGTAGAGAAGCACTATCTGCTCCCAGTCGGTGTCCTGCCAGCGTTCGGCTTCGGCGTGGCAGGCGATGATCGCAGCCTGCAGCTGGTACGGGCCGGGGCGCTGCTGTTTGGCGGCGCGGGCCAGCAATCGACTCGCCTGTTCGATCGCTTCCCGGTCCCACAGGGATCGGTCCTGGTGTTGCAACAGCACCAGGCGACCGTCGGGATCGAAGCGGGCCGCGGCGCGGGCGCGGTGCAGCCGGATCAGCGCCAGCAGGCCTGCCACTTCCGGCTCCGTCGGCATCAACCGGTGGAGTAGCGACACCAACCACTCGGCGTCGTCGACCAGGTCGCGCGCCTGAGCCCGCTCGGCCGTCGACAGGTAGCCCTCGTTGAAGAGGAGGTAGATCACGGCGAGGACTTCGGTGAGGCGAGGGCCTAGCTCGTCATGGGCGGGAATCCGGTACGGAATTCGCGCCTCGGTGATCTTCTGTTTGGCGCGGGTGATCCGTTGCGCCATCGTTGTTTCGTGCACGAGGAACGCTCGGGCGATCTGCGCTGTGGTCAGGCCACAGACGACTCGCAGCGTCAGCGCGATCTGCGCCTGCCGGGGGAGGGCCGGGTGGCAGCAGGTGAAGATCAGCCGCAGGCGCTCGTCTGGCTCGGGCTGGACGGGCCACTGCAGTTGCGCCAGCTTGGCGACGTAATTGTGTTCGCGCCGTAGCACATCCAGGCCGCGGCGCCGCGCGACCGTGAACAGCCAGGCGTCCGGTCGCTCGGGAATCCCTTCCGCAGGCCAGTGTCGAAGTGCTGCCAGCACCGCGTCCTGCACCAAATCCTCTGCGGTGGCGAAATCGCCGGTCACGTGGATCAGCGACGCGACCAGTCGGCCAGCGTTTTCTCGCACCACGCGGGTCAACTGGTCGTGTACTGCCTCGGTCACATGGACTCGAACTCGATCGGGCGAACCTCGACCACCGGGCAGCCCGGCCAGGTCTTGGCCGCTTGCAGTGCCTCATCCAGGTCAGCGACCTCGATCTCGACGTAACCGCTCACGACCTCTTTGCCCTCGACAAAAGGCCCGTCGGTGATGACCGGCTCACCATGGTCCAGTCGCACGGTCGTTGCCGTCTCGGGTGCCTTCAGCTTGCTGCCGCCCCGCAATTTGTCCGCATGGTTGGCGAACCACTCGTTGACCCGGCCGTAC
>Ga0207686_10000673_pt1 | contig 21149 bp, 10 predicted proteins | sample KBSM24metaG_FD_184396 | JGI IMG/M metagenome (GOLD analysis project Ga0207686, IMG submission 184396) | Miscanthus rhizosphere microbial communities from Kellogg Biological Station, Michigan, USA - KBS M2-4 metaG (SPAdes) (version 2) | ecosystem: Host-associated > Plants > Roots > Rhizosphere >...
ATTTGAATTTTGTTTCAGTGAAGTTATAACCAGTAGTATTGTAGTTTTCATCCATAAAACGACTGTCAAGACTCAAACGATTCATACCGCGAAAAACATTGGGATTATAATTGCCGAAAAAGTTGATCTTATTTTTTCTCCAGTTAAAATTGAAACTGTTTTGTGATTTTGGGATCATATAAAGTGCTTCATCAGGTTTATAGAAGCTCGTAGTTGCACCTAGCATTAGACTTCCGTTAAAACCATTGTTCATACCTTTTTTTGTTTTGATATTAATAATACCGGAATTTCCAGAAGCATCATATTTTGAAGAGGGATTTGTCATGATTTCAATTTGGTCAAGCGATGATGCCGGCATATTGCGTAAAAGCATGGCAAGATCAGATGCAGATAAATAGGTTTGTTTGCCATCCATAAGCACAATAACTCCTTGTTTACCCCTCAAATTAATATTACCATCATTGTCAATAGTAATGCCTGGCGATTTTTCTAATATGTCGAGTGCCGTTGAGCCAACACTTGTTGGAGATGCATCTACATTCACTACTGTCTTATCGATCTTTGTTTCAATAAATGGCTTTTTAGCGGTCACCGTCACTGCCTGCATTGATTTTGCATCTGCCGAAAGTTTAATTGTTTCAGCAATAAAAGTTGGATTTTCAGTGCTGATCGATAATGATTGACCGAATTGTTTCTGAAAGCCTACCGAAGAAATTAGTAAAAGGAACTTGCCTTCAATAATATTTTCAAATTCATATTTTCCTTCTTTATTGGTGACAGCAATTTTCACCAACGAGGAATCCTTTGCCCGCAACAATGATACAGAGACCGATTGTACTGGTTTTTGCGATTCGTCAGTGATGATACCAGACACTTTACCAATCTTAGTTTGTGAAAAAATAATTGCAGATAATAATAAACTCGTAAGAAGAGTAAATAACTTTCTCATAATAGGGCTATACTTTAGTTGATAAATGGCTACTGTATAAAATTGCAGCGAATAAATTCTATAAAGAAATGAAATATGATAAGCTTCGTAGTTCTGGTGTTGAAAAGTAAATACTTCTTATCTATACACAAGCGGTAAGAATCTTATTTAATAAATAGCATTTGTGAAAAATTGTTAAAAAGAAAAACCCGTTTTGAAAAAAACGGGTTTGCTTTTTCGAAAACTAAAACTGACTGCTTGTAATTTTCAAGGCTATACTCGATCTAATGATTGTGTTCTTAATTATCTCCTGTTTTTATGCGATTTTGTTCTTCACTTGCTCCGCCTGTTTTTCTCTTTTGATTATTATTCATTTTCCCTTTTGCAAACCGATAAGTAAATCCCAAGGAAAATTGCTTTGAGTCTCTCTGTTGTTGAAAAGCAGCATCGATATTGCTGTACTTTATTTCACCTTTAATCTTCTGTGTACGGAAAACATCACGACCAGTTAATCTGAGTGTTCCTTTTCCTTTAAACAATTGCTGGCTTAATCCCATATTCACCATTCCAAAGCTTTTGATCTTGAAAACACCTTCAATGCCTCCTGAATTAAAGTAACCACTTAGTTCAGCGCTCAGTGCTTTTCCAAGTTTGAACTGATTTTGAAGATTAGCCTGGAGAGTTGTTGCGCTGGTTATTACAAAATCATTATTAATTATTCCCTCATACTTGTTGTTGTAAAGATTTGCCCACAAGTTCGGAGTCCACCATTTTTTTATTGGACCACCCGCACTTACTGAAATCCCATATTGACGTTGCTTTGCAATGTTATCTTTCTTCACGTAAGTTTCATTTCTATCAGTATTTTGTTCAAGAACTTCGTTGATGATATCGGTTGTTCTTGTATAGTTCACGGTTGTATTTACAAATCCTTTATAACTATGTGTGAATTCAATGTTATGAGCAAATTGCGGTTGCAGATTCGGGTTACCCTGCTCAAAAGTGTATTTATCAAGGAAAAGAATGAATGGATTCAGATCCTGATAATTGGGTCTTTGAATACGACGGCCATAATTCAAGACAAAGCTATTTTTAGCACTTGCTTTATATTGAATAAAAGCTGTTGGGAATAATTGTGTGTAATGACGATCGAAATTCTGCCCTGATGTTACCTGGTCACCTGTTGCATTTGTATTTTCAAGCCTCAAACCAAATTGTCCAAACCATTTTTTAGTAAAGGGCCTGCTATAGTTCACATAAGCAGCGTTTACATTTTCTTTATAAATGAAATGATTGCTTCGGCCATAATCCGGGACTCTTACACCATAATTAACGCTATCATAAATTGCATTGTTATCAGTTTCTACAAAACTTGTTTTACCACCCGCTTCAAACTTTGCACCTTTTTTTAGTGGCAATGTGTAATCAACTTTAGCAGTATAAATATTTATGTCTTGTGGTAAATCGCCGAGCAATGTATCGGGTTTGTTAGTTGGCATGCCACTAGGATTGTAATATGCATTAACCAGGTACTGCGAATTTGTGCTTCTATATGTAATGTAATCAAGGTCAGCGGTTATCTCCTGTCCTGTGGTATCGAGCAAACGACGAAAGTTTACATTTGTGCTGAAATTTTTCCACTCTTTGTCGTTGCTTGTTTTAGCAAGAGTTTGACTCAATAAGACTTGATTAGCATCTGAAATAAGAACATCACTTTGATTAGTGAACAATCCCGGGTTAAAATATCCTGTAACAACTGCACCAATTGTTGTTTTCTTATTTACAAAATAGTCAAACCCAACCTTTGCATTATAAGATTGACCTTCTTCTTTAATTCTTGATTCCTGGTCAAAATGAGATTTTACTTCTTTAGTAGAATGCTCGATGAATTTTCTTTGAATATCCAGGTCCTGCCAATTTTTACGGTAGTTATATCCAAGTGTAGTAAACAGGTTTACTTTATTTTTTCTATAATTAAAAATGAATGACTCACTCACTTTTGGATAACGTCCCTGGCTCCATGTGGAAGAAAAACTGCCACTATATCCAAGTTGTTTGGTCTTTTTTGTTTTGATATTAATAATACCTGCGTTACCTGCTGCATCATATTTTGCAGGTGGGTTGGTCATTATTTCAATTTGATCCAATTGATTACTGCTAAGATTGCGCAGGTAATTTGCCAGGTCTGCGCCTGACATATAAGTAGGTCTTCCGTCAATATACACCTGTACGCCTTGTTTTCCTTTCAAACTGATATTTCCATCTTTATCAATGGAAACCCCGGGAGATTTTTCCAATACTTCTAATGCTGAAGTACCCACATTGGTAATCGAGGCCTCAACATTCACGATCGTTCTATCTATTTTCTGTTCGATCAATGGCTTTTTAGCTGCAACAGTTACCCCGGTAAGATTTTTTGCAACAGGAACAAGTTCGATGGTCTTAAGAGTAACATTTGTGTTTGTCGGGGTGATCTCAAATGACTCTGAAAATCCTTTGGAATGTCCAACAGCAGTAATTGAAACGAAATATTTCCCATCACTTACATTTTCAAATATAAAGTTGCCGTCTTTATTAGCGGCGCTGATTTTTGCTACACTTGAATCTTTGGACCGCATCAAAGTAATTGTAGCTGCCTCAATCGTTTTGGTATTTCCGTCAATTACCTGTCCGGTCACTTTTCCTGAGCTCTTTTGTGCCTGGCTAGAGAAGGATAAGGTTAGGATGGCGATTATAAAGGTTAAAAACTTTCTCATTTTTAATGGTTTATGTGTGTTAGTACTCGTTGTTAGTTATTACAGTTCAAAGATAGGTACTTGTTAATACCAAGTACAATGTTTTAAAATAAACGGCCATATTTCTTGATAAGTGGCCGGTTCCCATGACATCAATATGACGCAGGCCTTAAAAACTGGTTACAGAAATTGATTTATTCATGATTAGTGGTATTTAAGTTATATAAAGGGTTAATGACTATTGATCAATTATGAAATGAAGGTAATAGCCAGATAAACGAATGACAATGACTGACCGGTAAGACGACACCAAATGCCGGCAAAAAACGGTTGTGTCAGATTAAAGAGGAGTTTCGATTTCACCGACTGCCTGTTTATATTGCAGGAAATTAGACTGATGATTATTGACTTTAGATCGGATACTGTTACAAAACCAACAGCTGCAATGCTGCAAGCAATGATGGCTGCAAAAGTTGGCGATGACGTTTTCAGTGAGGACCCATCCATAAATGAATTGGAAAGAATGTCTGCAGAAATGTTTGGAATGGAATCTGGCCTCTTCTGCCCTTCCGGAACTATGACGAACCAGATTGCCATTAAGTGTCATACACAACCTGGTGATGAGGTGATCTGTGATGAGAGTGCACATGTTTACCAATATGAAGGAGGAGGTATTGCATTTAATTCATCAGCCTCTGTAAAGCTTTTATATGGCGACAGGGGAAGGATAAATGCAGAACAGGTAAAAGCTGCAATTAATGCCGATGATAATCATAAGGCTCATTCAAGTTTAGTGTGCATTGAAAATACAAGTAACCGAGGCGGTGGCAGTTGTTATGATTTTAATGAAATAAAAAAGATAAAACAAGTATGTCGTGAAAATGATCTTGGTCTTCATCTTGATGGTGCAAGATTATGGAATGCAATGATCGCAAAAAATGAAGCTCCAAAACAATACGGCGAAACTTTTGATAGCATTTCGATCTGTCTAAGTAAGGGCCTTGGTTGTCCGGTTGGTAGTGTTTTGATTGGTAAAAAGGACCTCATTAAAAAAGCAAGGCGGATACGAAAGGTTTTTGGAGGTGGAATGAGACAAGCAGGTTTTCTTGCTGCTGCAGGTATTTACGCTTTAAAGAATAACATTGAAAGACTAAAGCATGATCATGAGCATGCAAAGCAGATTAGCAATGCCATTGCTAAAATTTCAATAACAAAATCTGTGTTACCGGTTGAAACAAATATCATCATTTTTGAAACTATTGCTTCAACAACGGCAGTATCAGTAGTTGAAAAATTAAAGCAAAAAGGGATCCTTTGTTCTATAGTAGCAGCTGATCGGGTACGATTGGTTGTGCACCTTGATATAACTGAAGAAATGGTTACTAAAACAATTGAAATTATAAAAGCTCTTTAAGATCATATGTTACCTAAAATTAACCCTGCAAATACAGCAGCCTGGAAGTCCTTACAAGAACATTTTTCTGAAATGAAGAATGCGCATATTAGAGAATTATTCAAAGCCGATCATGACCGATTCTCAAAACATTCTATCTCTAACCGTGATATTGTTTTTGATTATTCTAAAAATATCATCAGTGAAAAAACAATTCAATTGCTTCTTCAATTGGCCAATGAATGCAAATTGAAAGATGGTATTGATGCCATGTTTAATGGAGAAAAAATAAATGAAACGGAGGGCAGGGCCGTCCTTCATACTGCATTAAGGAATCTTTCTACTGAACCAGTGTTTGCCGAAGGCAAAGATGTGATGCCGGAAGTAAGAAAGGTATTAAAGCAAATGAAAAATTTCTGCAACCGAATACATGATGGAAGATGGAGAGGTTATACAGGAAAAAGGATAAAATATATTGTCAATATTGGTATTGGCGGAAGTGATCTTGGCCCACTAATGGTAACTGAAGCTTTAAAACCGTATTGGTTGGAAGATATTCAAACGTATTTCGTATCGAATATTGATGGCACACATATCGCCGAGGTTTTAAAGAAAATAAAACCAGAAAGAACACTGTTTCTTATTGCATCAAAAACCTTTACTACGCAGGAAACGATGACAAATGCTTTTACAGCCAGGGAATGGTTTCTTGAGCATGCCATCGATGAAAAACATATCGCCAAACATTTTGCAGCCTTAAGTACAAATGAACCTTCAGTAGTAAAATTCGGGATCAATAAAAGGAATATGTTTCGATTTTGGGATTGGGTCGGTGGCCGTTATTCACTCTGGAGTGCTATTGGGTTATCAATAGCGTTAACTATTGGGTATAAAAATTTTGAGGAGCTTCTTGCAGGTGCTTACGACAGTGATCAGCATTTTAAAAACTCCTCGTTTGAAAAGAATATCCCTGTGTTGATGGCTTTGATAGGATTATGGTACACTAATTTTTTTGGTGCACAAAGTGAAGCGATACTTCCTTATGATCAATACTTGCATCGGTTTGCTGCTTACTTTCAACAAGGGAATATGGAAAGCAATGGAAAATCGGTTGATAGAAATGGTGAACCGGTTGAGTATTCAACTGGCCCTATAATTTGGGGCGAACCAGGTACAAACGGGCAGCACGCATTTTACCAGTTGATACACCAGGGTACGCCTATAATACCATGCGATTTTATTGGTGTGGCACAAAGCCATAATCCAATTGGTGATCATCATCAAAAACTAATGAGCAATTTTTTTGCTCAAACAGAAGCATTGATGAATGGAAAAACTGAAGAAGAAGCGGAAGCAGAGCTGGCAAGCTCTGGCTTAAGCAATGAAATAATTTCAAAACTCCTCCCCTACAAAGTTTTTGCCGGCAATAAGCCCACGAATTCTTTTTTAATAAAAAAGATCACACCATTTAGCTCAGGGCAATTGATCGCATTATATGAACATAAAATTTTTGTACAGGGAATTATCTGGAATATTTTCAGTTTTGATCAATGGGGTGTGGAACTGGGAAAACAATTGGCGAACAAAATTTTACCTGAATTAAAAGATGATCAACAAATTTCATCACACGATTCTTCAACCAATAGCCTAATAAATATTTTTAAAGAAATGAAAAATGATTTAAACTAATGAAAAATAAAAACCCCTTCATTGAAGGGGTTTTGTTTATATATAAATCAGCTTCGGTTTACTTGATCGCTTTCAAATTATAGATCTTCCCTCCTGCTTCAACTTTTACAGAATATACTCCATGAGCTAATAGCTTATTCGTGGTATTTATTTGCAATGAAGTTTGAGTGTAATTATTATACATTACCTCATAGACCCTACTTCCTTTCATATCATAAATGCTTACAGCAACTTTGCCATTAGGTGTTTTAGCAAACTGAATATTAATATTGTTTGTTATCGGGTTGCCGGCAAGATAAACATCCTGTTTCCCGAAAGTATTTTTTACTAATACCACAGCACTATAATCAAACTTATTATCAATATCAACTAATTTTAAACGATAGTAATTGAATTCAACTGCACGTTGCGGATCTATGAAACTATAGCTTCTTGTTGCATTGCTATTGCCCGCTGCTGCAACAAAACCGATCTTTCTGAAATTGATGCCATCAAGTGATTTTTCAATTTCAAATCCTCTACTGTTTTGTTCAAAAGAAGTCGACCAATTCAACTTAACATTTTCATTTTGCAATTTTCCAGTAAAGCTTAACAGCTTTATTGGCAATACTCCCAGTGCTCCGGGTATACCTGCGCCAAAGCTCGAGAAACCATTACTGAAAGTATATGATAAGCTATAATTTGTTCCCAGCGTCCCTATCGTAGGTGTTACCACTTGTACTGTTCCTGGCCCGTCTGGTTCTGGAGTCAGTGGAGTTACATTACTGATCAGGCTTGGTAATTTGATCAATTGGATATTAGCCCATGATTGGCCGGTTGCAGTTTGCCACCCTGTTACTTCCGTTGATGATAAATAGAGTGTAATTTTGTATTGGCCAGATGGATCATTGTTTGTTGGTATAATCCTGAATGCTTTATTCATGAGGTAGTTTGCAAGATTTGAATTCCAGAATTGTGAAATACCAGTTCCTGCACGAACTATTTGAATGCTTGTACAACCATAATCATGCGAACTCAGGTTTTGAATTCTTGCAATTAATTCTCCATCTGCAGCAGAATATAAATAAACATCTGCATTCGGTCCGAGATAAAAGGATCTTGTCGCGTTCAATGCCATTTCAATAGGTGTTTGAGGGACTGCTTGTGTAAATATGAATTGAGGACGTGACGTACTTCCTGTTGTCGCAGTACTTAAAGAACAACCTGCTGTACCACCTGCATTTGTTGCTGTGAATGCTGTAGCTACGGTACTGCCTCCTAAGGGTGCCAATGTCCCGCGTACTACATCAATACCTGGGGTTGCTCCCCCACCTCCATTATCAAAACATGTTTGAACCAAAAGATTGCTTGTTCCGTCCCATGTAAATGGTGTAGAAAAAGTAATAGTTTGCCATCCTGTAGCTGTGGTATAGCTACCCGAGTATACCTGCGTAAACGTCGGTGTTAGGTATCCTGTATTAAGATCTGTAACGTTTGTGTGACCCATTGAAATTGTAAAGCCATTAAATGCATTTGTAGTAGCTTTTGTAATAATGTACCATGCAAGAGCTGTTATTTGTCTTCCACCTACTAAGCCAGCTGCGCTTAATTCTGAAGCAGTGATCAAAAATTGGCTCTTAGCTCTTTTATTTGCACTTTGGAATGGTGACGTCATGTTTGAATTAACATCAAAAGCTGCCACTGTATAATTTGCGCTTGTTGCTCCAGTAGGTGCGGAATCATTATCATTTATTGTAAATGTGTATGTTTGGTTTAATGATCCAGCTTGTGCATTTGTAGCGCCGGAAATTGAATATGTCAAAGTAAATATTTGCGCTGCTTCTACTTCCGCATCATCATAAATACGAATGCTAATTGTTTTTGAAGCAGTTGATCCATTTGTAAACACAATCGCATTGCTTGGTGAACCAAAATTTCCATTTGTTGTAAAATCATAATCGATACCCTTAGTAGCTGTGTCACTTCCTGGTATTGCTAAAGCTACTGCTATTGTAACGTTTGCATCACCTGTTGGCGCATTTGCTATTTGCATATTAACAGAGTAGTCAGTATACGAACGGCAACCACTTGTTGAAGTTGTTAACTCAGTGGCAGTGGCAGATGACGAAGCGAAACTAATATCCGGTGTAGTGCTAATTGGAACAACTGCTGTAAACAATCCACGACCATGCGTTGCAGCTGCAATCGTTCTGTCGCTTGATCTATATTGCAACATATCAACTCTAACATTAGCAAGACCAGAATTTGTAGGACCCCAATCTGTAGAACCACCATTAATATTATCTGTTGACCATACGCCGAGTTCAGTAGCAATTATTGCCCAATCTGAATTTCTTGGGTCAAACATTACCCATCGAACAGGCATATCAGGCAGGTTACCTTCAACAGAGGTCCAAGACGTACCTCCATTTATTGTTTCCCAAATACTATTAACACCATAATTACTATAAGTAACCAAAATGTGATTTTCATTTGCGGGATCAACTGAAATACACGAAACAGATCCGGTAACACCTGTGGCAGTCAGAAAATTGATAGTATTAGAAGTACCGGTATTTGCATTGTTTATATAACCAATATTGCCATTGTTAAATCCAAAATAGACACGATTGGAAACAGAAGGGGAAACAGCTACATGTGTTATCAAAGCAGAGGTTGGAGAATTAGATATTGTAACAAGAGATGCGGTATTGGTGGTGCCGATGCCTGTGATACGGGTGTAACGGTTATATTCATAGTTCATGGCAGGTCCGGAATTAATATCTTCAGAACTGCAGGCATAAAGAACATTCGCGGTATTATCATAATCAGTTGGATTTATAAAATCCCCGCTTCCGTTGTTTGGATCTGGGTCAGAATATAAGGTACCAAATGAAGCTCCCCCATTCGTTGATATATAATAGTTGTTGAATACATAAGATGTGATCTGGATATTAGGATTGTCCTGGTCAATATGGCAAAATGCACCATCACCACCTGTAACTTCTGTTGTATTATTTACACCTGGTGATGTAAATTTTTGTGATCCGTTATCCTGCGCACCTGCAAGAAAAAAATTGGGCAAAGTAGGATGAATAGCAACAGCATAAAATTGAGTTACGTTATAACCCGAATTCTTATCTGCGAAGCTTGGTGAAGCAACATTTGCATCAGCAGAATAAAAAATGCCACCATCACATCCAATTGCAATACGACTGCTGCTTCCGGGTGCATAAGCGATCTGGTGTATATCTGCATGTACATAAGGTAATCCAACTGGTCGCCAATCTGAAACCTGGTTCCAATTGGCACCATTGTTTGTTGATTTGTACACATCGATACCACCTATATATAAAGTATTGGCATTATTGGGGTCTACAGTAGCTATAAGATCATACCATGCCTGATCCCTGGTATATGGTCCTCCCCCGGAATAAGTCGGTACTATTCTACTTGTCCATGTATTAGTTGAAGCATCATATTGTTTAATGTTACTAACATTCGAGGTACCATTCCCTTCAAATATTCCATAAACTACGTTTCCATTGTTTGGAGCGGTTGCTATTTCAATCCGGTCATATTTGTCTCCAACTACAGGAATTGAATTGGTAATTGGATCTGGCGTAATATCAGTCCATGTTCCCGCATTTCCGGTATTTGTACCGTTAGCTGCAAATGATGAACGAAAAATTCTTCCTTCTGAACCAGTTCCTAGTGATGCATAAATGTCTCCATTGGCAGCAAGTTCAAGATCACAACCTCTACCACTAACAAACCCTGCAAGCGGCGCTCCCAATACTTGTGGCCATGTGTTCCCACCATCGGTTGATTTTCGTATCCCCCTTGCCTGTGAGCCGCCCCTGAGGTTAATGACGGATGCATATAAGTTTCCACTCTGATCAATCAGCAGATCCTGGACATAAGCAAAATTTAGCGTAGATGATAATTGAGACCAGTTTAAACCTCCATCTGTAGATTTCCAGATACCAAGTCCTTCAATTGCATCGGCATTGAACCAACCTTCGCCAGTACCAAAATACATTGTGTTGGGCGATGTAGAACTTTGTACAAAAGAAGTAATGGCTATATTATCAAACAGATCATTTATTTTATTCCATACAGGAGAAACTGCTGTTATATCATTTGTATACCACAAACCACCTCCAACACTTCCTGCCCAAACTTTTTTATAACCATTGCTTGCATCATTTAAATCGTACCAAACCACACGACTTCTTCCTCCAACATTTGATGGTCCTCTTTCTATCCAATTGATCCCGGGTACTGATGTTGCCAGTCGATTGTTATTTAGTTGAGAAAGTTTTTGATCCTTGAAATTTTTAGCCTGTATGAGACGCTGCACCGGGACTGAATTTGTATGGGGATCTTTGGTACGTTTGATCTCCTGCTGGATTGCTAAATCAATTCTATCTTTCTCTTCTTCTCCTTCTCTTTCCTCATGTCCTCTTTCTTTTTCTTTGTATTTTTTCTCATAATAATGCTCCCAGGTGAAGTATCCGAAAATGGAAAGCAATGCGACAATCACTACGAGTGTAGATCTCTTTTGCATAGAAAATTGGATTTTATAAGCACAATAACCTATTCAGGCTAAGTATTTAAACGGTAACAAATTATAAAAATTGCAAAAATTAAAGAGCCCTCAAAATACTTGAGGGCTTTACTTAGTATAATTACTTTAAAGGCATTTACCATTTATCTACATCCTCATGTGTACCATTATCAGATGGAGTTGGAGCTGGTTCAGATTCCGTTTCAGTTTCTACTTTTTCATTATTCACTGTGGTTACTGTTGCTTCAGGGTTTTCACTTTCACCATTTTCTGAAGGCAAATTATCATGATTGAATGCATCGAAGTCAAAATCTGGCATCAATTCAGTCTTTACATAATCAACCGCTTCGCCAAGTGCTTTTATAAACTTATTGAAATCCTCTTTATAAAGGAAGATCTTATGACGATCATACCCGTTATCATTAAACCTCTTACGGCTTTCTGTAATGGTCAGGTAATAATCATTACCACGAGTTGTTCTTACATCAAAGAAATAAGTCCTGCGTTTACCAGCACGAATTCGTTTGCTGTAAATGCTTTCCATTTTGTTTTCGTTGTTATTCTCGTACGCCACAGTTAGTTGTTTTACTGATTAATAATCATATTCTTAGGCAGTCACAAATATAATTATGTTTTTGATATAGCCAAATTTGTGGGGATTTTGTTTCCCGTCTGTGTAATTTTCTTACCGGGACTGGGAGTCCTGTTGTTGCTGACGATTATACAATTCTGTGTAGAAGCCATTTAGGTTGATCAGTTCTTCATGAGTTCCCTTTTCTACTATTTTGCCATCCTCGATCACTACTATTTTATCAAAATGAAAGAGGGAAAAAATGCGGTGGGTTATTATGATAGCAGTCCTGTTTTCCAGGTATTCATATAAATTACCAATGATCTCATTTTCCGTTTTTGTATCTACGGCACTAAGGCAATCATCAAAGATCACTAATCCATGGTCTTTTATTAATGCCCGGGCAATTGATATTCTTTGTTTCTGTCCGCCACTTAATGTAACGCCTCTTTCACCGATCATTGTTTCATACTTCTCCCCAAAACCCAAAATGTCTTTATGAACACTTGCCTGCATGGCCGCTTTTTCCACTTCCATAATATTGCCATCTTTCATTCCAAAAGAAATATTATTGGCAACAGAGTCACTGAAAAGAAAAACATCCTGTGGAACATAAGAAATTTGTTCACGCAATGATCTAAGATCAATTTCCCGTATATCCGTCCCCTCAAACTCAATAGTCCCATTGGTAGTATCATACATTCTCAATAACAACTGCGCAACTGTAGATTTTCCACTGCCCGTTCTTCCAATGATCGCTATCTTCTCTCCTTTTTTTATCGATAAGCTGAAATTCTTTAATGCCTCTATCCCTGTATGTGAATAAGTAAAATCTACATTGCTAAATTCAATATTGCCCTCGATCTTAATTTTTTTCGCCAATGGCTGATCAGAAATAACTGGCTTAGTATCCAGAAATTCATTTAGTCTTTTTTGTGAAGCGGCGGCTCTTTGTATCATGCTTGCAGTCCAACCAATAGCACTAACGGGAAATGTGAGCATATTTATATAGATCACAAACTCTGTAATTGTTCCAAGTGACATTCGGTCCAGTCCATAATTAATATAATAATAGCCGCCGATCATAATAGTAAGAAGTGTACTTAAGCCAATTAATAGGGCCATCGATGGAAAATATAAGGACTCGACTTTAGAAAGTCCGATAGCATTTTTTTTATACTCTTCGCTATTCTTATCAAAGAAGCCAAACATGGCTTTTTCCTGTACAAATGATTTTATAACACGAATACCGGAATACGATTCCTGTGCATTTGTTGTAAGATTGGCAAGTAATGCCTGTATCCGTTCACTTCTTTTATTGATAATACTGTTTACATAATAAATTGTGATGGCAAGTATCGGCAATGGCGCAAGAACATATACAGTCAGCTCTACGTCTTTTTTCAGCATATAAAATAAACTCAAAGAAATAAGCGCCACAAGATTGATAAGATACATAATGGCAGGGCCGGTGAACATTCTCACTCTTGCAACGTCTTCTGCCATACGGCTCATCAGGTCGCCGGTGCTGTGTGTTTTGTAAAACGAGGTATCAAGTTGCTGATAATGCTGAAATACTTCATTTTTTTGATCGTATTCAATATGGCGGCTCATGACAATGATCGTTTGCCTCATCAGGAACATAAAAAATCCGCGAAGCAATGCAAGTAATAAGATTGTGATGCCGCAGAGAATAACGATCTTGGATAGGTCTGATCTTTGTGAAAAGTCCTTCTCCACCCATTTTATAAATTTTAGTACAAAAAAATCATACTCACTATCATGCTTAGTAGAAGTTGGCCTGGTAATATTTTGTGTTGCGTCAATACTTTTTTGAACATGATCAATAATAAACCTTGTTACCTGTGGCACAAGAACAGCAAAGTAGTTTGAGATAATAATGAACAATGCGCCGATGCCAAGCCTTATCCTGTATTTCCAGAAATATTTATTTAGCGCTTTAAGTTGTTTCATTCAAGCACAAAAATAAGTTTATGCGCTGATGAATATTGGAATTGTTTGTTACAATGAAGTAAAAAAATTACTCAAAAACAAAGAGACGCCTAAGCTAAGCAAGACGGTTCTTGTTTTTATAGATTTTGTCTTAACGCTGTAAACACTTTTTATCTATCCTAAGGATTGATTAATGCCATATTCCAACCCCCTTAATTCAGCAAGACCTCTTAATCTACCAATAGCAGAATAACCAGGATAGGTTTTCTTTTTAAGATCATCCAGCATCTGGTGTCCATGATCTGGACGCATAGGTATAGAAATATTTCTTCGCTTTTGTATTTGCAATACTTCTTTTACAACTTCATACATGTTTGTATCGCCAGCTAAATGATCCGCTTCGTAAAAATTTCCCTCGCTGTCACGTTTTGTATTGCGTAAATGAAGAAAGTGAACGTAATCACCAAAACGTTTTAGCATTTTAGGGATATCATTATCCGCTCTTGCGCCAAAACTTCCTGTACAAAAACACAAGCCGTTTGCAGGAGAAGGAACAGCCTCAAGCATGGTAGCTGCATCATTTTCTGTACTCATTATTCTTGGTAAGCCTAATACTGAATATGGAGGGTCATCAGGATGGATAGCCATTTTTACATTGCATTCTTCAGCAACTGGAACAACTTCTTTTAAGAAATAAAAAAGATGTTCTTGTAATTTCATTGCATTGATGCCTTCGTATTTCTTTAATTCCGTCAATACCAATTCCGGAGTAAACGAATCATCACTTCCCGGTAAACCCAACATCATATTGGAATATAATTTCTGTTTTTGCTCAGCAGATAATTCATCATTTCGCTTTTTTGCCTTTGCAAGTTCATCTGCAGAAAAATCTTTCTCAGCACCCGGTCTTTTTAATATGTATAGTTCAAAAACCAAATAATCGATACGATTAAAATAAAGCGCCGTGCTTTTATCAGGCATTTCATATTGAGTATCTGTCCTCAGCCAATCAAGTACCGGCATAAAATTGTAAGTGATCACTTTCAATCCGCAAGCGGCAACATTGCGAATACTTTGTTTGTAATTCTCGACATGCTGTAGATAATTTCCATTTTGTCTTTTTATATCATCGCTTACTGGTAAACTCTCAATAACTGTCCACGTCATTCCTGCGTCTTCAATAACCTTTCTTCTTTGGTTGATCTTTTCAATTGTCCAAATTTCACCAACAGGAATATGGTGAAGTGCAGTAACAACACCTTCACACCCTGCTTGTCGAATATCAGATAAACTTACCGGGTCGTTTGGCCCGAACCATCGCATGGTTTGATGCATCAAGATAGACATGGCTGCAAAAATACTCGAAAGATTGATGTGAATAGTTTCCCTATAATTATCGGGAGGTCAATGGTGAATAAGTTGCTAATTCACCATTGACCATCGAAAAAATTAACCGGTAAAATACATATAGATTGCAATGATCGCTAAGACTAACAGAATAGACAGAATAACATCTTTTGCATTCCAACTTGCTCTTGTCTCCAATTTATCTTGTGGTGTCAAAGTTGAGAATGTAAGCCCACTGATCTTTGCATAATCTGGTGGCTTTGTTGCATAACTTACAACCAGGAATACAATGATGCAAACTATGGTGATTAAAAGACTATAATATTGGAAGAAAATATTATTTATGATCCATAGAAATGATCCTTCTTCATAAGGCGTACCTCCTAATTTCACTGGAGTATCAATAATTAATCTTGCTACTCCCATTACAAAACCTGTGAGTAATGTTGCTAAACACCCCGGTCCATTTAATCGCTTCATAAATACACCAAAGAAGAAAACAACAAATATTGGTGGTGCCAGGTATGCCTGTATCCCTTGCAAATAATCATAAAGACCTTTTGCTCCTTGTATCACTGGTATCCATAATAATCCAATAATTACCATTACAACAGTAGCGACACGCCCAATTCTCACCAACTGAGCTTGTGTGGCTTTTGGTCTTAGTTTTGAATAAAAATCCATTGTGAATAGTGATGATGATGCATTAAATACACCTGCCAATGCACTCATTAACGCTGCAAGCAGACCGGCAACTACAATTCCTCTTATACCAACAGGAAGTACATGCGTCACTAGCAATGGGAATGCTGCCTGCGCCCTTTCTCTTATCAATTGTCCATTTGCATCAAATAATTCTTTGTGTATATCCGGGTTCAATCCGCTTTTTGCCAATGCAAAACATATCATTCCGGGAATTATAAAAAGAAAAACAGGCGTTAATTTTAAAAAACCAGCGAAGATAGTACCCCGCCTTGCTTGCTTGTCATCTCTTGCCCCTAAAATACGTTGCACAATATATTGGTCAGTACACCAATACCACAAACCAATAATTGGCGCACATAACAGCATGGCAGGCCATGGATATTTATCATTAAAATACCAGGCTTGTCTTCCTGCTTCTTTTACGGGAGCCCAAGTACTTTCCACCCCATCCGGTACAACTGGTTTCCATAAATTAAACATTTCACTACCGCATATTTCCCTTAGTTTGTCCCATCCTCCCAAAGCTTTCAGTCCATAATAGGTTACAAGAATGGCTCCGATAATTTTTACAAATGTTTGAAGAGTTTCTGTATAAACAACTGCTCTTAATCCGCCAATAATAGTGTAGATACCGGTTAAAATAATAAGCAGGATAGAACCAATCCAGAATGAATCCATTCCCATAATGTTTACATCTGGTAAGAGTGCTCTGAATACAACACCACCCGCAAAAATGCCAACAGCAATTTTAGTAAGGATATAAGCAAACAATGAAATAAGAGACAGAACTGTTCTTGCTTGCGGAGTAAACCTTCTCTCAAGAAACTCTGGCATTGTAAACACTTTGGAACGCATAAAAAAAGGTCCCATTATCCAACCCAATACCAAAAGACACCAGGCATGTAATTCGTAATGTGCTAATGCAACTCCATCCGTTGCACCAGAACCTGCAAGCCCAACCAGATGCTCCGAGCCAATATTGGATGCAAAAATGGAAGCGCCGACAACAAACCATCCTAAGTGACGGCCAGCTAAAAAATAATCATCTGCAGAAGTTTTATCTTTCTTTTTAACAGCCCACCATGAAATACCGGCAATAACTGCAAAATAAAATAGAATGATGATCCAGTCTAACGTTGTAAGCATAGCAATCAGTTTTGATTATAAATATTAACTATTAAATAAACCGGTTGATGATGTTTTCGAAATATTCCTGTTTGCCGCTTTTCATAGCAGGCTCACCATTTTCAATAGCATAGGTTCTGAGGTCTTCTAAAGATAGCTTTCCCTCTTCAAACTCTTTTCCTTTACCGCTATCGAATGTAGCATATCTTTCTTTTCGAAGTTTTTTAAAATCAGATTTATTTAAAATATTATCGGCCGTTAGTAATGCTCTTGCAAATGTATCTATGCCGCCGATATGTGCATGAAACAGATCGTCCTTATTAGTTGAATTGCGACGGATCTTTGCATCAAAGTTTATTCCGCCACCTTTGAACCCGCCTGCTTGTAAGATCACAAGCATTGCTTCAGTTATTTCATTAACATCATTGGGGAATTGATCTGTATCCCAACCATTTTGATAATCGCCGCGATTAGCATCAATGCTTCCAAGCAAACCAGCATCAGCAGCAACCTGTAATTCATGAGTAAAAGTGTGACCTGCCAACGTTGCATGATTCACTTCGACATTTATTTTAAAATCATTCAGCAGATCATACTGGCGCAAGAAACCTATTACTGTTTCGCAATCATAATCGTATTGATGTTTGCTTGGCTCACAAGGTTTGGGCTCAATAAAGAATGTTCCTTTGAAACCATTTTTTCTCGCATAATCTCTTGCAGCATGTAAAAATTTTGCAAGATGTTCTTTTTCCCTTTTCATGTTTGTATTCAGCAAACTCATGTAACCTTCTCTCCCGCCCCAGAATACATAATTTTCTCCGCCTAATGCGATCGTTGCATCTAATGCGGCTTTCACTTGTGCTGCTGCATGAGATAACACATGAAAATCAGGATTGCTAGCTGCTCCATTCATATATCTCCTGTTAGAAAAAAGATTTGCTGTACCCCAGAGGAGCTTTACCCCAGTTTCCTTTTGTTTCTCACTTAAATATTCTGTGATCGCTTTTAATCTTCTGTCGTTCTCCTTTACATCATTTGTGTAGTCAATTGCATCTACATCGTGAAAACAGTAATAAGGCAAGCCAAGCTTTGTTATAAATTCAAAGGCTGCATCAGCTTTGTCTTTTGCTCTTTCTATTGCATCGGATTTTTTATCCCACTCAAATAAATGCGTGGGTTCCCCGAAAGGATCAGCACCGCTGCCATTAAAGCTATGCCAGTATGCGCAGGCAAAACGCAAATGATCTTTCATTGGTTTACCTGCTACCATCTTATTTTCATCATACCAGCGATAGGCAAAAGGGTTGTCTGAAGAGATGCCTTCAAATTTTATCTGATCAACACCTTTAAAGAACTCTGTTTGTTTGATTGTACTTTCCATTTTGGCTTAATTTTTTAGCGGTATTTATGCCGCTGTTGGTTTGTGATAATTTTATTTTATTTGGGTTAATGCTTCTGCCACATTTTCCACAGGTTTTTTACATACCTTATTTGTACACACATATATTAATGTTTTGTTTTCCGGCAACTTATTTTCCAGCAAAGGAAGATCCTCTTTATCAGTCTCACCCATGATCACACAATCCGGTAAATATTTTTTTTGTAGCTCCTTGTTCTTTACAATTGCATCCTTACCCATCACCGCGACTTCATATGTACCATGAGAAAAAAGGCCAGCAAGGCTGCACCATTGGGCATGATAAACCGGGAATAGATTCACTTTGGTTACTACCGATGTCAACATCCTTCTGGGAATATCGCTATAAGAGCTGTCGTTATAAATAACACCAAGCGAATAAAGCACACCCGCCATTATCGAATTGGAAGAAGGAATTACCTCGTCATCAATTTCCATTTTCCTTACAACAAGTTTTAATTCATTTGCCGCAGTGTAATAAAACAATCCTGCAACGTTACTGTAAAATTCTTTAATAGCGTAATCAGAAACTTGTTTTGCAAGTGTTATCCATCTTATATCAAAGCTGACGCTGTAAAGCTTTATAAATGCCGAAGCCGTCCATGCATAATCATCAAGGAAACCATTAATTGAAGTTTTCCCGTCTTTAAAATTTCTTTTTAGGCTACCTTCATTGCCAAGCATATTTTTTTCAAGAAATTTTGCGATCATTATTGCTTTAGCTAAATAATCTCCGGCACCAGTAGCAGTATAAGCATCGATATATGCCCTGATCATCATCGCATTCCACGCAGTTAAAATTTTCGTATCAGCGGCCGGCTTATTTCGCTTATTTCTTTCTTCAAGTAAACTCTTTTTTGTTTTATTTAAAAGAGAAATGAACTGATCAGGTGTTTGCTTTTTTAATATTGCAAATTCCTGTGGTGTATAACTTGCGAATAAGATATTATTTCCCTTGTTCCAATTACCCATTGGGCTCACATTGAAATATTCTGCCAATAAATTTTCAGTGCCAGCAATTTTTTTAAAATTGGATTCTTTCCATGTATAAAACTCACCTTCGCCATCTTCCGTATCGGCATTTAACGAACTGTAATAACCACCATGTGAGGAAGCCAGGTTTCTTTCAATAAAAGAAATTGTTTCAGTAATTATAGTTTTATAAAAATCATTTTGTGTTATTTGATATGCATGTGCATATAAACTTATCAATTGTGCATTATCATAAAGCATTTTTTCAAAATGAGGAATGTGCCATTCATTATCTGTTGCATAACGGGCAAATCCACCATCAAGATGATCATAAATGCCGCCAAGAGCCATTTTGCTCAATGAAATTGATGCCGCATCGAGTGCTTTCTTATTCCCGGTGAAATAGTAATTCTGAAGTAAAAATTCAGTTACAGCAGGCATTGGGAATTTTGGCGATCCTTTTAATCCTCCATTTACAGTATCTGTTTTTAAATAAACGCTGTCAAATAGTTTTTGATAATCACGGTCGTTCATTATTATATCAGCACTGTCAGCGCCATTAAAAGAAAGCTGTTCATCAGCTATCCCATTCGTTAAACCATCGGCTTGCTTAACTACCAGGTCATGCTTTTCTTTATATGCTTTTGAAATATCTTTCAGCAAATTCATCCATCCGGTTTTGCTATAATAAGTGCCGGCAAAAAAAGGTTTCCCGTCCGGCAATGCAAATGCATTCAATGGCCATCCCCCGCCACCAGATATCAACTGGCAAGCATTCATATATATATTATCAATATCGGGTCTTTCTTCTCTGTCTACTTTTATACAAATAAAATTCTCATTCATTATCCTCGCAACTGCTGTATCCATGAATGATTCCTTTTCCATTACATGACACCAATGACAGGAAGCGTAACCAATACTGATGAGAAGTGGTTTGTTTTCTTTTTTTGCAGCGGCCATCGCTTCGTCGCTCCATTCATACCAATTAACCGGGTTATCGGCATGTTGGAGCAGGTACGGGCTTGATGCATTGACAAGCCTGTTTTTTTTATCGGTGTTATTGCATCCCGATAAAAATATAATAAACAGTAACAAGGGAAAATATTTAATAATACTCCTGTTCAAACAATTACTTTTTATTCTCAAACACCCTTAATGAATCATTATTGGAACTAACCAATACGGCAATACCGGTTTTCATTTTTATAGTTTTAATATCTTTTACATTGAATGGCACAAAAAATCCGCTTTCTGCAGGTTTTGTATTCATAAAACTTCCATCGCTGCTTCCTTTTAGAAATAAACCAGGTGAAGCGTCAGCAGGTGTAGTTTCCACTTCTATATCAAACTTATTCCCGGCTATCAGAATATCTTTTTTCCCATCGCCATTAAAGTCGTTTACAAGGATGCCATTCACAGTTGACAACTGTGCTTCAACAGGCAACTTCTTCATTGTGAATTTCCCTTTATCATTAATAAAGACCACACTGGAAAAAAGGTATGCCTGTTTGTGATAAGCAGTTTCAAGCTCGTCACCCAGAATCCCCTTAAGGTCACTTTCGGCAAATGATAAGTAGGTAGGAAATTTCTGTGCAATCATCGGACATTGCTGTGATGTACATTCCCGGCCGCGAATAGGCACGACTATATCATTCAAATGCCTTGCAAGAAATATATCATTCGTTCCGTTGTTGTCAAAATCTTTTGCATATACTTCAAACGGTTTTTCTTTGTTGGCAGAAAATTTATAGTTCTCACCGAG
>Ga0207686_10000674_pt1 | contig 21144 bp, 15 predicted proteins | sample KBSM24metaG_FD_184396 | JGI IMG/M metagenome (GOLD analysis project Ga0207686, IMG submission 184396) | Miscanthus rhizosphere microbial communities from Kellogg Biological Station, Michigan, USA - KBS M2-4 metaG (SPAdes) (version 2) | ecosystem: Host-associated > Plants > Roots > Rhizosphere >...
GAAACTGCGTGGCGCACCGCCCAGCAGGCGAATTTGCGCGGCCGTCAATCCGGTCGCCAGACCTTGCTCGGTGATCTGATACGCCTCGATGCTGGTCAAACCCTGCGGATTCGAAAGCGTTCGGGTGCCCGAGAATGTCCAACTGCCGCCAAAGTTGTTCGGTGAGAAATCGTCTATGCCCACGGTCCGCAGGCGCGCGCCGAATTTAATCGAGTGATTGCCCTTCGCCAACGATGTGATGTTGGTAATTTCAAATCGATTCTGAGTGTTCGACGCTTTGCCGATTTGCGAGCCGCCGCCGGTGAAAGCTTCCTGCACGTTGACCGTGGGAATTGAGTTGTCGGCCGTGTCTCCGCGCGTTTCATGGTTGAATTGAAAACGCGTCTCATTGACGGTCGTCTTATTGAGTATGGCGGTCTCCGTCAGCCGAAAAGTCTGTTGCGTGCTGAAGGTGTTGTAAACCCGCGTGTCGAGCGAATAGCCGCCGACGCCGGTCGTGCCGGTTGAGTGCTCGTATTCGTAACGGCCCACCAGCGTGTTCTTGGCATTGAGGGCGTAGTCGATGCGCGGACTAAAACTGTAACGGCGCGCCGGCAGCGGAAAGGTATCTGCAAATGAGACGATGTTGAAATTCGGATCGAGTACGGTCGCGTTGATTACGGCCTGGTTGTCGGTGTCGCGCTTTTCGAAATCAACGAAGAACGACGATTTCTTCTTAGTAATCGGCCCGCTGTAATTGCCACTGAAATTACGCGACATGTACGGCGCCCGCGTCGGCGCAAAAGGGTTGCGCGCATTCAGTGCCTGATTATTGAAACTGAAATTCACCTGACCACGATAGCGATCGCTGCCCGGCTTGGTGAGAATTTCAATGCGCCCGAGGCCGGGCCGATCGTATTCAGCTGAAAACGGATTTGCGTTGATGCGAATTTCACGAATCGAAGCCAGCGGGGGAAGTCGTCCACCGCTGAAGCCGTCGATGTAAATCTGACCGCCGTTCGGTCCTGCTGCCGGACCAGCCAGCGCCTGCAGCGCCGCGGCCAAATCATCGGGGTCATCCGGCAACGATTCCAGATCGGTTCCTCGCAATACGAGCGCGCCGACATTGTTTTCAGGATCAGTACTGACACCTGAGTCGTTGGCTTTGACTTCGACCTTCTGCTCGATCGTGATCTTCAAGGTCACGTCCAACTCACCCGCGCGCCCGGCGGCAATTTCCACTTCCGTGTTTTCAAAGTTGCCAAAGCCCGTTGACGTGACCAGCAGCGTGTATTTGCCCGGAGCCAAACCCGTGAGGCTGTAGCTACCGTCGTTGTTCGTGACAGCAGTCTTGGTCTTGCCCGCCGCGTCGGTCGCCGTAACAGTGGCCCCCACGATCAGCGCACCGGTTTCATCAGACACGCGGCCTTTCAAACCGCCGGTGCCCGATTGCGCAAAAATCGAAGTGGCGCAAAGTAACAGAATCAAAACCACACTTTTCATTCTCAGTTTTCCCTTAAGGTGTTGAATAAATGGCGGAAAGCTGCCTCGGAAGGTAAGACGAGGTTCATGCGGGAATGGTTACCAGTAATTGGGTTTATATCCCGATTTTCACGTTGCAAATTAAGACTGTTTCATCATTTAGAGCGAGGGATTGTCGTCGCAGGCCGAACCAGTCCGGCCTCTAAACATGTCATCCGTATCAAAATGAAAAACGGCTCAACGAGAGAGCGCATCGTCGGGCTTGCGCGCTACTCGTGGAGCCGATCGCGGGACGATTGCCTCTTATCATCCCATGATGTCGATTCGTTAGAACGGCTGAGCGCCAGGCGGAAGAGGCGGCGGCGGACCCTGCTGTCGCATCTGCTCGCGACGGGCTGCGAGTTGCGCTCGCTGCGCGTCGGTCAATACGGCCACCATCTGTGACATCATCCTGGCGTGCGAGACTTCCAACTCCACTTGAATCTTCGCGCGCGCTTCGGCAGCCGCTCGCACGGCAGCTTCATTGAATTGTCCGCTGAGAGGATCGCCCTGACCTTCGACCAGAGTGCGCATCTGTTCGTGCAAAGCCTGATCTCCCTGCTGGAAGCTCTGCTGAATCTTCTGAACTTGCGCCTTTTGATCGTCCGTCAGGTTGAGTTCGCGACCGAAAGGCCCGAACGGTCCCGGACCTCGTCGGCCTTCAAACCCACCTGGACCAACGGGCGCGCCCGGTCCCCGGCGTCCGGGGCCTTGGAAACCGTCAGGCGGCGGCGGGCCGCCCTGAAATCCGTCCGGCGGCCGCGGTGCGCGCGGTTGCTGCGACCAGACGGCCACGGCGGCAACCAACAGAACCGCCCCGGCCACGGCAGAGAGCGCAATCTTTTTCCAATAAATATTCACGTTCATTCTCCTTAAACTGAATCATTGCGGTTGAGTTCGAACGTCGCGCTCAATCCGTTTGGTGGATTAGTCTTCAGGCGATGGCTGGCTGTATGACAAATCAGTGGACGAATTGGGAAAACTGAGTATGCTGACTCCCACAGAATGATTAGAAGCTTCCGGTCATCCGAAACTCAAAAGCTGTTTGCAGATGAGACGTCGAAGAAGTTTCGAGCAATTGAGCGGATCGCTCGCCGAAAGCTCGAGATGATTGACGCCGCTGAGAACGTTGATGACCTCCGAAATCCGCCCGGAAATCGACTAGAGAAACTCAAAGGAGATCGCGTCGGTCAATTCAGCATTCGAATCAACGACCAATTTCGTATATGCTTTCGCTGGGTTAATCTTTCGCTGGGTTAATAATGCCGCTGAGGATGTTGAAATAGTCGATTACCACTGAGGAATAAGACGAATGCCGCGCAAGCTGAAACCCATTACACCCGGTGAGGTTTTGTTGGAGGAGTTTTTGAATCCACTTGGGATCTCGCAGAGTAAGCTGGCTCGCGATCTCAGCGTTTCGGTCGGCCGCGTCAACGACATCGTCCAGGGCAAGCGCGCCATCACTGCCGACACCGCACTAAGACTAAGCGTTTACTTCAAAATGACTCCCGAGTTCTGGATGAATCTTCAGAACCATTACGAGCTCAAGCTAGCCAAACGGAATCTGCTGCCTAGGATTGAACGAAGTGTTAGACCTGCAGAGAAGAGGGCTGCTTGAAAGTTGTTAGCGTCTAGCTGATCGATTGAGGGAGTCTGCGAGTTCTGCTATTGCCCGAATAACAAAATCTTTGTTTTCTGCTACGGCTTCAACGGGCACATAAACACGGCTGCTTTTCCCGTAGCGTGCTCCGGGCACCTTTTCCTTGATTGCCGACCGAAAACGATCGCGCATAGTCTGTGCCTCGGGATCAGCATCGAACACTTTGCTGTTTCTGAACAGCTCATCGCGCACTTCAGCTCCTGCACTCGCCAGACGAAACAGATATATAGGCCCGACGGCCGACTCAGCGAGATACAGATATGGCATACCACTTGGAAAGTGATCGATGGTTACGCCGGATATTCCACTCTTCAAAACGGCTTCCGCGAAAGACTGCCAGCAGTCCGCCGAAGTTTCTCCGTACTGCCTCTTCCAGTTAGCCAACCACTCTTCTGGATCCTTTCGTTCTTTGGATTGTGCGGTTCCCGTTTTCCGACGCGCCTCTGCTCCAAACAATCTAGGGCTCACAATTTCGCTGCCGTCATGTTTGTAATAATCAAGTTCTGCCGCGAGCACTTGAAAATTGCTGTTTTCGTTTAGAAAGTTGATTAAATCACGAAGGCGTTGCTCTAAACGGTCCATCAATACAATAGCGGTGAACCGTCCCGCGGATAAAGCGTTTGCAATCGTCATCAATTGATCCTGGCTTCCAACGTCATCGGTATCAAGGAATCGTGAGAGCCTGTCAATTGGATCACTCTTCTGGCGTTTCACAGCGTCTTCACGGAGTACCTCAAGCAACAATTCAGATGATGGCGGATTCGACCACAGTGCAGAGCCATAGTCGAGGACTTGGGCTAGCACGAGGCGTTTATCTGGATTCTTATAAAGTTTTGTTTCGATCAGATAAGGATGTCCGAATTGATCCGTACCCAGTACGTCGATTGGGCCGCTCTTCGTCGGAAACTCTCGACCAAGAACGAATAGGTTTGCCCCAGGTGTGATCTCATCGAGCGGAATTGCTTCAGGACAGTCGTAGATGTACTGCTGAAGCGCCGCTTCATTCGCGAACGGTTGCTTCTCAATCCGAATGGCCGATCCGTTTTTAGAGATGATCAGCGTCAAGGCAACTTACCGAGGCCTACTCTTCTTCCTCGCCGCGAATGCGTCCTTCATCCTTCGACTGCTGAATGATCTTCTGGGCCAGTTGCCCCGGAACGGGATCGTAGTGCGAGAACTGCATATGGAACGATCCGCGAGCGGCGGTGATTGAATTCAATGTCGACTGATAGTTCAGCATCTCTGACATCGGAACCTGTGCTTTGATCAACTGGTTCTTGCCCCAGGTGTCCATGCCTTGCACGCGTCCGCGACGCGAATTCAAATCACCCATGATGTCGCCGCTGCATTCCTGTGGCGCAGTAATCTCTACATCCATGATCGGTTCTAGCAGCGTCGGCTTCACCTTCTCCATCGCGTTGCGAAAAGCCTTGCGCCCCGCCGCGCGGAAACTATGTTCGTCGGAATCGACGTTGTGATATGAACCATCGATCAGTTGGACCTTGAAATCCACCAGCGGATAACCGGCGATGGCTCCGGTCGCAGCTGCTTCCACAATTCCTTTCTCAATGGCCGGGCGAAACTGTTGCGGCACGGAGCCGCCAAAGATTTTGTCTTCAAACTCAAAGCCACCGCCGCGCGGCAACGGCTCAAAGATGACCTTGCAATCGCCGAATTGACCGCGGCCGCCGGTCTGTTTCTTGTGACGGCCCTGCACTTCGGCGCGCTGGGTGATCGTCTCTTTGTAAGGCACCTTCGGCGGATGCAGCATCACCTCAACGTTATAACGCTTCTTCAATTTATCGACGATCGTCTCGACGTGGACCTGGCCTGAGCCGGCCAGCAGAAATTCCTTGGTTTGGGGATCGCGCGTGAACGACAGCGCTGGATCCTCTTCAAGAATCTTGTGAATCGCCACGCTGATCTTCTCTTCGTCCTGCCGTGACTTGGGTTCAATCGCGAAGGCGATTGCCGCTTCCGGATATTGAACCGGATCGTAAACAATCTGATGGGCTTTATCGCAGAGCGTGTCGCCCGTTTGCGTCTCTTTCAATTTCACACAAGCGATGATGTCGCCCGCGTTGGCCTCGGGAACTTTGTCGAGCTGCTTACCCTGAATTGTGTGCAGCGCGCCGAGGCGTTCGGCGGTGCTGCGCGTCGAGTTATAAACCGTCGCGTCGGTGCCGACCTTGCCGCTGATAACTTTGAAAACGTTGATGCGGCCGGCAAATGGATCGGCGATCGTGCGGAAGCAATAGGCCGAGAACGATTCGCTGCTCGAATACTTTCGCGTTTCCTCTTCGCCCTTGTCGTTCTTGCCACGCTCGACCTCGTGGTGCGCCGGGTCGGGCGCGAACTCGACAATGTGATCGAGCAGAATCTGCAAACCGACGAGGTTGGTGGTCGACACTGCATAAACCGGGCAGAGTTTGCTCTGCGCGATGGCGTTGGTGATGTTCGGCAGCACGTCTGAGTCATCCAGCGTGCCCTGCTCAAAGTACTTCTCCATCAGCGCGTCGTCTGATTCGGCGACCAACTCGATGATTCGTTCGCGGGTCTTATCGACGACGTCGCGGCCCTCTGCTGGAATGTCGATCTCTTTTGCTTTGCCGTGATCATCGAACTCATAGGCTTTCATGTGCACGACGTCGACGATGCCTTTGAAGTTGTGTTCTTTGCCGATCGGCAGAGTGAAGGGAACGATCGCTCGCTTGAAAACATTGTGTGCGCTGTCGAGCGCGATACCGATATCTGCATGCTCTTTGTCTAATTTCGTCACCACCATCATGCGCGGAAGCATGAACTCATTCGCATAATTCCAAACTTTTTCTGTCTGAACTTCGACACCTTTGACACCGTCGACCACCACCATCCCGCAGTCGGCGACACGGACCGCGGGGCGCGCGTGCGACACGAACGCGGCGTAACCCGGCGTGTCGATCAGATTGACTTTCGTTTCTTTGTGTTCGAGGTGGGCGAGCGCGGTGTTGAGCGTAATCTTGCGGGCGATTGAATCTTCGTCGTGGTCGGTCGTGGTCGTACCTTCGTCGACTTTGCCCCAGCGGGGCGTGGCGCCTGCGACGTAGAGAAGCGAGCTAATCAGCTGCGTCTTCCCTGCGTCGCCGTGTCCAATGACCGCAAGGTTGCGAATGTGTTCGGTATCGTAGGCTTTCATAAAGAAAGATGATTCCTTTCAGAGATCGAGTTCCCGCGAGACATCCCTCGGTTTCACTGCGAATGAAAAAGCAGGATTGGTTCGGCGGATTGCCGGTTAATTTATCTGAGCGCGAAGGGTAAAGGCAAGTTCGCTTTCCCGCGTGATCGGCGCTCAAAAAACAGGTGCGCCAGCGCGAGACAGATTATTGCGATCAGCAGCCAACATAGCCGGTAAAGCAGGATCGTCCGCGTGACGCCGGTTAAGTCTGCGTAGGTCCAAAGCCGATACATCACCGGGTTGTACAGCCAATGATTGTAACCATTGCTGTACAAATAAAAGAGACCCGCCGCCGTGCCGATGCTGACTACGTAGAACGCATACTTGGTTCGCAAGAAGACAGTTCCGGCTACTGAGATGGCTGTCAGGATGAATGCGCTCGGCAGCAGAATCAGCCCGTAGACTTTCAGGTAAGCGACCAAATCAATCGGCGTGTGATGTCTGACGATTTGAATGGCGACGGCCGCCGCTCCGACGCCGGCAATCAACGCGAAGAGCAGCAGTAGAGTCGAAAGGAACTTGGACAGTATCAAGACGCTGTTGGAAATGGGCGTGGTCCATAAGAATGATTCGATGCGGACTTCGCGGTCGCGATGCATTGCCTCTCCCGTGTAGAAGACCGCCATTCCGATCAGGAATATCATTAACGACGTTGAGGTGTTGCTGGCGTACGCCGCGGAAAGAGAGACGTCCGGATGGATGTCATAGAAGGCCACCTCCAGGAGGCAGATGAAGATACTCAACGGCATTACGACGACCAGGCTTCGTTCGGCACGAAGCAGACGGAATTCAACGCCGATGGCGGCGACAAGTTTATTCAGATGGGCAGCGATGCCTTCGTTCACGCGGGTGACTTCAGGAACGCGGACTGAGTTGATGTAGTCGAGCCGGTCGAATTCAGCGACAGGTAAAACCGGCGAGCTGTGCTGGTAATAGACACCTTCGGCGGCGGTCGAAAGATTAATGACGGTAAGCTCTTTTGTCCTGCCGGAGCGTTCCGTGCTTGAGAAGAGCTTATACAGAATCGTCAGACAGCCCGCGGTCAATAAGGTCATCACCACGCGATTGAGGATCAGGTCTGCGTCGTAAACGATTACGAGTTGATTTAGCCACGCGGGATCGTTGCTACGAATGCTGTTGGGGACCAGCGCGCGGTTCATGACCAGCGGATCAAGGGCGAGTTTTAATCGCCATGGCAGGCTGCTCAATAAAACTTTCTGGTAGCCGATGTAGATGGGATAAAACGCAATTCCCAGCCCGTACACGATCTTGGCGTTTCGTGTCAGTGTCCCGACTGTAAAATACACCGCCGCCAAAAACATATGGGAGATCGCTACGAAGACCAGAAAGTGTTTGGGGTAAGCCAGGAACTTCGTTTCCGGGACAACCGTCACACCCTTTTTAGGAACCCACTGAAGAATAAATAGAGTAACGACGAACGCCGACTGGCAACACGCCAACACGAAAAAGTTTCCGAAGAATTTTCCCAGCACGTATTCAGCCCGAGTGATCGGTTTGGAAAAAATGAGCGGGGTAATACCATCACGAAAGTCTCTGATCCCCGGATCAGCCATCATGAGCGCCGTGTACAGAGGTAAGAACAAAAATGAATAAGGCGCCTGGACACCGGCGATGAAGAAATCGCTGTTGACGGCCACGCCCCGGCCGCTTGCCGGTCCCCAACCCCACCACAGCACGGCATTGCCCGCACACAAAGCTGCCACCACATAAGGCGCGACGCGCTTCAAATTGAGAAGCACCTCGTTATAAGCGATTGCGGCAAATACGCGCATTGCGTAACTCTTCAAGTCAGATTCACGACGGTGAAGTAATAATCTTCCAGCGTTGCGGCTACCGGTACGAAAGGATCCGCAGGCCTTCCGTTTTCCGAAAGCATGCGGACCCGAGTACTTACACCGGCCATCTGCTTTGAGATCACCTTTCCCTTCGCTTCCAGACCGGCGATTTGTTCACGGGGCATCGTCGCCTCCCAAATCCTTCCTTCAAGCTGCTTGAGTGCCGCCCCGGTTGACGTGGCCGCGACTATCTCGCCGCGGCGAATCACCGCAAAGCGATCGCAAAGATTCGAAACGTCGGAAACGATGTGGGTTGAAAGCAGGATGACCGTGTCCTCGCCGGCACTCTCTGCCAGCACGTTGTGTAGTCGCGCGCGTTCTTCAGGATCCAGGCCGGAGGTAGGCTCATCGACAATCAACAGTTTCGGATTGCCAATCAGCGCCTGCGCAATGCCGACGCGTTGGCGCATGCCGCCGGAAAAACCGCCGAGTCGCCGGTTGCGCTCCTCATAAAGATTGACCTTTTCAAGCAAAGCATCGACCAGCGCGCGCCTCTCTTTTTTGTTGTTGACACCTTTGAGCTTCGCAAAATAGTCGAGCATCTGCGCGGCCGTCAGCGTCGGATACAATCCGAAGTCCTGCGGCAGATACCCGAGTACTCTTCGGGTGTCGGCCTTATTGGCGATGAGATCCAGCCCGTTCATCTGCGCCGTGCCCGAATCAGCTTCGAGCAGCGTCGCCAGAATTTTCATCAGCGTAGTCTTGCCGGCGCCGTTCGGGCCGAGCAGACCGAACATCCCCGCAGGAATATCAAGCGATACTCCTTTCAGCGCCTGGACGCCGCCGGAGTAGGTCTTCTGCAAGTCTTTGACGTTGAGTATCGTGCTCATCAAATTACACAGCGAGTATGCGCAGACATGCTGAGACGAACCCGTCGTCGGATTTCGTTAACGTCCTGTCTGTCCTTGCCTGGAGAAAATCTACTTTGAAGAAACGACGCGCTCAACGGGCGTACGCCCTCTCTGATCGTAGGTGGTCAGTGACAAAGGTGCTACGTCCAGCTTGAGCAACGCGGACTCATCATGCCGTTTTAGATAGCTCGCCGGACTCTTGCCGCGCAGGTAAAGCAACAGGCGGCCCAGGGCGCCGACCTCCATCAAGAGATCGCCGATGCGGGTGACGTGATAATCGGTGCCGAAAATGCGTACCAGGACTCCGGTTACGAAGACAAATCCGAAGAACCATTTCAAAGCCAATATGACGGGGTGACTCCGACGAGAGATGCGCGCGCATTCATCTCTGATCTGTTCGACGTTCCCGAATCGCGCCCGCGCGGTGGCCTGCGCCTCATCCCACGGAATATCCGGCCGGCAATGTTCTTCGGTCAGCAGGTCAAGATGGAATTGCAGCTCTTCTTCTATTTCACGGTGGACCTGCCGGCTGTCCAAACGTCGAAGTGGCCCGATAAAGAAGTTCATTGCCGTCCTTTCAACTGTTCTAGGCGGTCTCGAGAATTCGGCCGATGGCTTGCGACACGCGCTCCCAGTTGGCGCGTTCACCCTCGAGCCGTTTGCGCCCGGCTTTGGTCAGCCGATAAAACTTTGCCCGCCGATTGTTGTCAGAGACACCCCACTCGGACGCGATCCAGCCGCGTTCTTCCATACGATAGAGCGCGGGATACAGAGAGCCGTCTTCCACCTTTAATAAGTCGTCTACCGCTGCATGGATTCGCTGGGCGATGCCATAACCGTGCATGGGATCGCGCGAGAGCGTTTTGAGAATCAACAGCTCCAAAGTGCCCTGCATTAAGTCGGTACGTACCTTTGCCATTATCTTGAATGCGTCGCGTCTGCCGGAGGTCGCCGAGAAAATTATAGCGCCTTCCCTAGATTGTCAAGGGAACGGGTTAGACGCGCGGAACTGAAGTTTTGTTCCCGGCGCTCCGTAATGTCGCTCTGCCTGCGGCTGGCGGTGTGAGTTGGGTGCGCAACTAAAACGCAAGTTGGCAACTTGCGCTGCCTGCGAATCATCTTAGAAACGGCCCAGACAATCGATTGATTTCAGGCGAAGTAGATTCGCTGGGTTAAGGATAGGATCATGTTTAGGAAGATTTCTTCATTATTGTTTGCCTCACTTTTGGTAATTGTTTCTGTTGCAGTTTCATTCGCGAAGACCGACGCATCCACCGATGCGCCGCGGGTCCGCGAACCGCTGAACATTGCGATTTTGATTCAGGACGATCTGACGTCGCGGGTCGGCAATGAACTCGGCGTGACACGGGAATTCATTCGCGGATTGCCGTCCGGCTCGCGGGTGATGGTCGGTTACATCACGGCCGGCTCGTTGCAAACTCGTCAGCCGTTCACGACTGATTTGAATCGGGCGGCGAACTCACTAAGGATTCCAATCGCCAGCACGTCGGCATCGGCTTACAACCCGTACGTCGAAGTAATCGAAGCGTTGAAAAAGTTCGATGCAAATTGGAAGGGCCACAGTGCGGTCCTGCTGATCTCCGATGGACTGGACACGTCGCGCGGTTTTGATGCCACCGCTGCGGGCCACACGCTCGACATCGATCGCACGATCAGCGAAGCGAATCGACGCAACGTATCGATCTTCTCGTTCTACGCTCCATCGGTGGGCCTGACGAGCCACAGCTACATCGCAGCGAGCTATGGCCAGAGTTCCTTGAATCGCGTCTCCGACAAGACGGGCGGCAAAGCGTTCTTTCAAGGCACGACCGGATTCGTGACCTTCGATTCATACTTCACGCGATTGACGCGCGAATTGAATCGGGTCTACGCGACGGCATCTTGAAGTAACGCCAATTGTAATTCTGCGAAAAAGCGCTGTGGCTCCTACCGCAGCGCTTTTTGTTTGTCAGTGCGTCAGGACCGGGAGCGGTAGCGACCGGATCCAGATGAGCCTTGAGACTTTCCAGTGCCTACGTTGACCCGATGAGAGCCACTTGATCCGGTGGCTACCGCTCCCGGTACTGACACACGCTCGCGCACTGACACAAAAGATACTGGCGCGCGGCCAGTCTCAGTGGTAAATTATGGCCGTCACAACCAGACCACTTGCCGACACTGGTTGCAGTCATGACCGCCGACAACCCCGCATTCGCTGCATTGACCAACGCGGACACCCGTTCCGCTCTTTGCTCAACATTCTTTCGACAATGACCGACAAGAAAGGATGCGAATACTGCCTGATCGTGGAAGGCGCCTACCTGACTGAAGGCGAGGCCGAACATGCGCTGCGCGATCCTTTCATCGAGGATTGGGTTGAGCAGCACGGCAACTTTAAGATTCACAACATGGACGACATCCAGGTGACGCCGGGCGTGACGCTCGGGTCGCTCGGCGTTTACATGATCGACGAGCGCGTATTCGAAATTTCCAGCGACGATCCCGAGCGTCCTTTGACCGAGCACAAAGCCAAAGGCGTTGCCGAAGCGCTGCGCCGGCAGGACATGTTCGATGAAATCAATGTCGAGCCGCGTGAGGAAACGTCAGTCACAGACTAAACTCAGATGAGCACGAATCAGATGGAGCGAACGTTTCTCGAGGGCCGGGTGACTGTTGTAGTCGGCGACATCACTAAGCAAGACGTCGAAGCAATCGTCAACGCGGCAAACTCCTCATTGCTTGGCGGTGGCGGCGTGGACGGTGCGATTCATCGCGCGGGTGGACCAAGGATTCTCGATGAGTGCCGCGACATTCGGCGCACGCGTTTCCCGCAAGGCTTGCCAACCGGTGAAGCCGTCGTGACGACCGGCGGAAACTTGCAGGCGCTTTATGTGATTCACACGGTCGGCCCCATCTATCATGAGGACAGCGGGCGCGAAGCCGAGCTGTTGGCGAATTGCTATTACAACTCCCTGGCGCTGGCGGTCGAGAAGAACGTAACCTCGGTCGCGTTTCCGTCGATCGCTACCGGCGTCTACGGTTATCCACGAGATGAAGCAGCCGAAGTCTCTTCCAGAATCATTGAAAAATTTCTCGCGAATGATTTGCAGTTGAAAGAAGTGAGGCTGGTGTTCTTTCAATCTGAGGACGCGGAAATCTTTCTGGCGAATCAAAAGTTCAGTGGATAGTGTCGGTACCGGGAGCCGCAGCGACCGGATCAAATGATACTCTGATTTTAAGAGGCGCCTCTTGATCCCGTCGCTAACGCTCCGAGTACTGACACGGCGCGTTTGACGGATCGCGCTGCTTTCTGCAAAATCACAAATTCTCTTCGAGCGGCGGTGGCCGCTTTATTTTGTACTGATATCGATTCATCGGATGACCCCTGACATTTATTCAAATATCAAGACTGACACGGCTATTACCGGCCGCGAACTGCCGCCGACGCTGGCGCCGCTGCGTGAACTGTCCTGGAATTATTGGTGGAGCTGGGCGTCCGACGGTTCGGAAGTGTTTCGCGATCTCGATCCGAATCTTTGGTCGCAGTGCGAACAGAACCCGCGCCTGATGCTGACGCAGATTTCCGATCGGCGTTTAGCCGAGATCGCCGCCGATCCGTCGTTCGGCGAAAGGGTGCAACGATTGCAGGGCCGCTTCGCCGCTTACATGAGCGACAGCAGACCCTGGGCGAGACTGCCACTGCCGCCACGCATCACGCGGCAAAATCCGGTCGCGTATTTCTGTGCCGAGTTCGGCGTGCACAACTCTCTGCCGCTTTACTCAGGCGGCCTGGGAATTCTGGCGGGCGACCATTTGAAATCAGCCAGCGATCTGAATCTGCCGTTGATCGCGATCGGCTTGTTCTATCGCTTTGGCTATTTCCGGCAGCGGCTGCGGCGAGATGACTGGCAAGAAGAGGAATATGGCGAGAACCATGTCGACGAACTCGCGTTGCGCAGCGTCGAGGACGAGCAAGGCAAGCCGCTCTTGGTCCAGGTTGTCATGCGTGGCCGCACAGTCTCAGCCAGAGTTTGGCGCGCAGAGATCGGGCGCGTGCAGCTCTATCTGCTCGATACGAATGTTCCTGAAAACACCGAAGTCGATCGGTTGGTTACGGGACACCTGTACGGCGGCGATCGCGAAACGCGTCTGGTCCAGGAGATTATGCTGGGCATTGGCGGCGTGCGACTCTTGCAGCAATTGAAGATCGAGCCGGCCGTCTTTCATCTCAACGAAGGTCATTCGGCGTTTCTCACGCTCGAACTCGCGCGCGAAATTATCGAAAGCGACGGGGTAACGTTCGCGGAAGCGATGAAACGCGTGCGTGAACGTTGCGTCTTTACCACGCACACGCCAGTGGCTGCAGGTCATGACGAGTTCGATTCCGGCCTCGTGGAAAAGGGCTTCGGGGCCTGGCCGCAGGCCGCTCTGGGTTTATCAAGCGAAGAATTCTTGAGGCTCGGGCGCGTCGACGGAGATTCGCAGGACTCATTCGGCTTGACGCCTCTGGCGCTGCGCATGGCGCGCACCACAAACGGCGTGAGCCGCAAACACGGCGAAGTCTCGCGCCAGCTCTGGCACAAGATGTGGCCGGAAGGGACCGTGACTGAAGTGCCAATCACTTCGGTCACCAACGGCGTACATCCGGCGACGTGGGTGGCGCCGTTGCTGCGGCGCGTCTATGAAGAGAGCGTGGGCGAAGACTGGATCGAGAGATCACGCGATGCCGGCGCCTGGCGCTACGGCATAGAGAAAATTTCCGATCGCGATTTATGGGAGGCGCACTCGCTCTTGAAGCAGCGACTGGTCGCGTTCGTCCGCGACGTTTCATTCGATGCGCGTCTGGCCCGCGGTGAAAGTGAAGAGCACATCGAAGCGGCGCGAACGATGTTCGATCCGGATATTCTTACGATTGGTTTTGCCCGGCGCGTGGCGGGCTACAAGCGTTGGGACTTGATCCTGAGCGATCGCGAGTTGCTCTCGAGGTTAATCAACGACCCGGAACGGCCGGTGCAATTTGTATTTTCCGGCAAGGCCCACCCGCAGGACCAAGGCGCCAAACGTGTGCTCCAGGAATTGATCGATTGGCAGCGAGAGCCGACGGTGCGGCAGCGGGTTGCCTTTATCGAAGATTACGATCAGGAAATCGCCCGGCAGATGGTCCAGGGTGTCGACGTGTGGATGAACGTGCCGCGCCGGCCGCAGGAGGCATCGGGCACCAGCGGAGAAAAGGTTGCGGTAAATGGCGGCCTTAATTTTTCGGTGCTCGATGGCTGGTGGCTCGAAGGTTATGACGGCGACAATGGTTTTGCGATCGGCGATCTGGCTGACGTTACCGACACTGAGATGGATCGACAAGACGCCGAATCGATGTATCGCGTCTTGTCGGAAGAAGTCATTGCGCGGTTTTACGATCGGGACGACGAGGGACTGCCGCGCCGTTGGATCGCGATGATGAAGCGGTCCATTGGGACGCTGGCGCCGCAATTCAGCAGCGATCGAATGGTGGGGGAATATGTCGAACGGATCTATTGATTTGGTTCCACCGGGTCGTTTAGAGGCGGGCCTGGCCCGCCTCTTTCTTTTTGGGTGGCGCATTTGCCAGGAATGTCGTTAAATATTTATCACCGAACGGCGGACGTCGCCCGCTTCTGAAAAAAAATAAATCCTTCATGAAGTACTGCTCAATCTGCCACGAAAAATTCGACGACAGCGTAAGTTTTTGTCCGAAGGACGGCGAAGTCCTCGAAGAAGATTCCGGTTCGCTGGTTGGTAAGGCGCTCGACGGTCAGTATCAGATCGAATCGATGCTGGGTAAGGGCGGCATGGGCGCGGTCTATCGCGCGCGTCACATCCTGCTCGGCGACCGCGTCGCCATCAAGGTGTTGCCGCCCGAGATGCGCGGTAACACTGAATGGCTGCGCCGATTTCAACGCGAAGGTCAGGCGGCGCGCCGCTTTCGACATCCCAACGCGGTTACCGTTTACGATCTGCGCACCTCAGCAGACGGCACTATCTATCTCGTGATGGAGTACGTCGAGGGCAATACACTCGACGTTGAATTGAAGAAGCGTGGCAAGTTTGCGCCGTCCGAAGCAGTGACCGTGCTCACGCCGGTGATGAGTGTGCTCAACGCTGCGCATGCGATGGGCGTGGTCCACCGCGATCTGAAACCCGAGAACATTATGATCGGCAAGCCTTCGACGGGCGGCGAGCCGGTGGTGAAATTGCTCGACCTGGGAATTGCAAAGCTTCGCGAAGTCGCCGGTTCTGAGCCAACCGGTAGCACCAATCTCACCGTTGCCGGCCAGATGCTGGGGACGCCGTACTACATGTCGCCCGAACAATGGGGCGATCTGCCGGATGACGGCAACTCAGAGATCGACGGTCGTGCGGACATCTACAGTCTGGGCGTGGTGATTTATGAATTGATCGCCGGCAAGCGGCCCTTCAACGGTTTGACTCTGCCGGAGTTGCGCCGTCAACACACCAGTTTTACGCCGCCAGGGTTACACGAAATCGACGCGAGCGTGCCGGCGGCATTCAGTAACGCGGTGGCGCGAGCGATTGCGAAAGATCGCAGCGCCAGACAATCGACCGCCGGCGAATTGGAAAACGAGTTAATAACCGCCTTGACTGCCGCCGGTATCGCGCTGTCCGATTCAGTCGCTGCCTTTGCTTCCGAACCGATTCCCGGAGGGTCGCGCGGCTCGGTCACCGCTCCGCAGCAGACCGCGGCGACGCTGGTGACGGGCGTCGGTGAAACGGAACCGGTGCGAGCGCCTGCGGAAACCATGCCGAGTCAGGCCGCGACGATGCCGACTGTTGTTTCGCAACCGAGTGAGCCGGCTGCGCAACCCGCGCCGCCCAGCGCCGCTCCAATTGCGACGCCGGCCATGCCCATCGCAGCCGCAGCGGCGCCCGCCAAGGGCAGAGGATCTGCGCTTATCTTCGCGGGAGTTGGCCTGGTCGTGCTGTTGCTGATCGCCGGCGTCGGCGGTTATTTCGTGATGCACTCGATGATGAGTCAGCCCGCCGCGAATGTCGCGAATTCGAATTCATCGCCGGCCACTGCGGGCGATGCCGATCTTGCCGGAGCTCACGAAATCGGCCGGTACTGGCTGCAACTTAGTTCCGGCGATAGTTTGAATTCGATTCGGGCTGACGAATCGATCCAGATGTCTTCGGAACAGGGATACAGGTTTCATTTTTCGCCGAGCGAAAGCGGTTACCTCTACATTATCGGCACGGGAGAAGGAAGCGTCCCGACGACGTTTCTGACCGCCAAGCCGGCGCCGGCGAATGGCGTCCGCAGCAATGAAGTAAAGAGCGGCGAGGACTTTGTCTTTCCCGGGGGCAAAGGCGACAAATGGATCAACTTTGATACGGCCGCCGGCACCGAGGAACTCACGGTTATTTTTTCTGGCACCCCTTTGACGACGCCTGCGTTTCTTGAGGAAGACGCGCTGCGCGAACTAAGCGAGAGCGAGCAGGCTGAATTGAATAAGACGATCGCCGGATTCAAATCGAATTCTGCCGGAATCGAAGTGATGAAGAATGCTCCCGCGCCATTCGTGTCAGTGAAGGTCCCGCAATCCGCCAGTGAAGGCGCCCCGGTGGTTTTCAAGATCAAGATTGCCCACAAGTAGGTTTCGTTCAGGTTCACGTTTCAAGTTAGTAACGGAGGTATTGACTAAGATGAAATTGAGGCTGGTTATTTTCGCGACGATTGTTTTGGCGCTGTCGTGCGGCGTTTATATCGCGAGCGCACAGCAGTCCGACGATGAAGTGCGTGGCATGTTCATTGGTTCGCGGCCGAAGACGACCAATCCCAATCCGCCACCGCGGCGACGTCACCAGCCGCCGCGCAATGCGAACACCTCAGTGGTGGCGAAGAATCAAAACGACTCACGCAACACCAACACCAAGAACGCGAACACGAGTGTCGCCAACAGAAATTCGAACAATGTGAAGACCCAGGCAATAGCGCTCGGCTACACGATGTTCATGCGCGATGTGAATGGTCGGGCTGTGCGGATCGATCCGACTCGTGAATTTCACAACGGCGATCGCATTCGCATCTCGCTCGAACCGAACATCGATGGCTATCTCTATGTGTTTCATACGGAAGGCGACGGCCCGCCGGAAATGATTTTCCCCGATGCTCGATTAGAAGACGGCGAGAACTGGGTCGAAGCGCACGTCCCGATGGATGTTCCCTCCACTCTCGGGGCAGATGAGCGGCTGAAATGGTTTCAGTTCTACGGCAATCCCGCGACCGAGCATGTGTTTGTGGTACTAACACGCGAGCCGCTGGCCGATGTGCCGATTGCTGAGACGCTGACGGCGCGCTGCACTGCGAACAAGAATGATTGTCAATGGCATCCAACCGCCGAAGTGTGGACGCGAATTCAACAGGCAGCTAAAGCTGACGTCAAGATTGTTACCAGCAACAGCGCCGGTCAGGCGCAGACTGAGAAAGAAGAAGCCGCCGTCACTCGCGGCCTGGGTTTGGATCAATCAGCGCCGCAGCCTTCGGTGATTCGCATGAGCGCCTCGACGAGCGCGCCGGTGCTGGTGACGATGTTGGATCTGGTTCACAAGTAGTGGAATGAACCATCGCGGGAAAAAACGAATTAGCGAGCTAGGCGACATGCTCACGAGCATCTCGCGCAACTCGGGAGAAGCAAGATGAAACAGCCGGTTTTGTATAAACATCTCGTGCCCACCGCAGTAATGGCGGTGCTCGCTATCTGCGCCTGCGTGCTCCCGTTGCCTTTAACTGCAGCTCAGGACGAACAAATATTTGTCGGGAGCTCGATTCGCACGGAGCAGATACTTGCCTTACCAACTCAAACCGATCCTTCGACCTCACTTTCCCGTGGCCGCCAGTTGCTCAAGCAAGGTCATGCGGATCAGGCGCTACCACTGCTCGAATCGGCGCTCAGCGGATTCACCTCGAGTAACAACGCGCGCGGCATTGCCGCAGCGCAGGACGCGTTGGGCGATCTCTACATGATCCAGGGGCAGTACAAAGTCGCGCTCGATCATTATCAAAAGGCATATCAATCATTCGTTGTAGCCAGCGGTAAAGATCAAACGAGCGCGAACGTCGCGAACAATGTCGCGAGCCGGGCCGGCTCGACTGCGAGCGCCGCCACCGAGACCGCGGCGACGGCGTCACTGGATAACGGATTCAACGCGAACCTGATGCTCGCCAAGATCGGCGACACGAATTATCGGATGGGCCAAATGTCCGAAGCGAGCACTGCCTATTTTCAGATGAACGTCAGGAAGCCCGAGAGCGCGGCGGCAAAGACTACGCGGCGGCTCGGTGGGCTCGGAGGAATCGGCGGAATCCTCACAACCGGAAAGCCATCGATCGAAGCGCCGGTCACCAGTGGAATCGGCTTGCTCGAAACCACAAAGGAGATCGAAGAGTACCGCAAATCGATCGTCTACATGACCTTCGAACTCGGTATCGGACGCGTCGCGTTCGCGAATAAGGATCTCGAAGCCGCGCGCAAACATTTTCAGAATGCACTCGACGCCGGCAGCGGCGCTCTGCCGGTGGTTGCCAGGATGGGCCAGACGCGGCGCTTTAAAGCAGCGGCGCGCACAAGTCTCGGCGACGTCGCCTTGCGCGAAGGCCGTTACAAAGATGCAGTCAAGATGTTCAATGACGCGGCCGACGGCGCCAAAAAAGATGAGCGGCTGGACCTGATGTGGCCGGCGCAGCGTGGTCTTGGCCGCAGTCTCTGGTTGCAGGCGGCGCAGGAAAAAGACAGCGCCAAGATGCGTGAGCAATCACTGAGCGCATATCGCGACGCGCTCAAGACGATCGAGACGATACGCGCTGGCAGCTTGCGCGCTGACGAATCGCGCACCACGTTCCTGGCGACCACGGCAGATGTCTACGACGAAGCAGCGAGCGCCTTTGCCGATATGGCTTTGCTGACCGCGGCCGGCAACGCGTCGCTTAACGGTAAAGCACTCGATTACGCGGCCGAGTCTTTTCGCATCGCGGAAGCAGGCCGTGCGCGTTCCTTGCTCGACATGCTGGGCGAGGTGAACGCGCAAATCACCGAGGGCGTCCCGGCGGATTTGCTCAAGAAGAAGCAGGACAATCTCGATCGGCAGCAGCAAATCGCGGAACAACTGACCGGCATCGCGCTGTCGGGCGATCAAAAACAGAAACCATCAGATCTTGAAAACGAACTGGACAAGCTCCAGACGGAATTCGATCAAATCGAAAACCAGATTCGCACGGCGAGTCCCAAGTACGCCGCGCTGACCTCGATGCAGCCGCTGACGCTCGCAGACGTGCAGCAGAAAGTTCTCGATGACAACACTGTGCTGCTTGAGTATCAGCTGGGCGCCGACAATTCATATCTGTTTGCGGCGACGAAATCGGGCGTTTCGATCTACAAGTTGCCGCGTCGCGCTGACATGGACAAACTGGCGACGGACTTTCGTGCGCAATTGATTCCGCCAAAGCTGCAACGCCGCATCGTGGGCATCGACGTCGCCGCCGATCAGCAGAGGGGTCTGGGGATCGTGCAGGGCCCAGCGGAAGATCTGCCGCCGTTTGTCGCGGCCTCAAACGCGCTTTACAAGGCTGCGATTGAGCCGGCTGCCGCAATCCTCGGCGATAAGCGAATACTCGTGGTGGCTGATGGCGCGCTTAATTACATTCCGTTTGAAGCGCTGTTGAAGAATGGCGACGGCGCCGATTATGCATCACTGAATTATCTCGTCAAGACGAACGAAGTCGTCTACTCACCTTCGGCTTCTGTGATTGCGGCGATTCGTCAGGGATCGCCGGCCGCGTCGGGAAAGTCGATGCTCCTGGTGGCCGATCCGGTATTCAGTGGCGACGATCCGCGCGCGAAAGGGGGCGCGGCGTCGGCGTCGGCGGACGCGACGCGCGGACTCGGTTTGGGCCTGGAAAGCGCGGTTAATGACGTCGCGGGAGATGCCTCGTCGTCTGGCGGCCTGCGCCTCGCGCGTCTTTCCGGTACGCGGACCGAGGCCGACGCCATTTCTGCGATCGCCAAAACCGGTGGCGCGCAAGCTGATCTCTGGACCGATCTAAATGCGAGCGAAGACAACGTCAAGACGCGAGACGTCTCCTCGTATCGTTACCTTCATGTGGCGACGCACGGCTTGTTGGACGCGGAACGGCCGCAATTCACCGGCGTCGTGTTGTCGCTCGTGGGCAACAAGTCGAACGATGGCTTTCTGCGGACGGATGAAATTTTCAATCTGAAACTTGGTTCGCCGATGGTCATGCTTTCCGCCTGCGAAACCGGTCTGGGGAAAGAGAAGCGTGGCGAAGGCGTGATCGGCCTGACGCGCGCCTTCATGTACGCCGGTGCGCCGACAGTCGGCGTAAGTCTCTGGTCCGTGGCTGATAAGTCAACGGCCGATCTGATGACCGATTTCTACAAGCGTCTGCTGAGCGCGACCCCGCAATCGCCGGGCGCGGCCATGCGCGACGCGCAACTCGCAATGATCAATGGAAAGAAATACAGCGCGCCGTTCTATTGGGCGCCGTTTGTCCTGGTGGGCGAGTGGAAGTAGAAGCGCACGCAGCCTGCGTGCGGGACACCGGCATCGATGCCGGTTCTTAAATCAATTTTCAAAGAAGCTAGCAGGGATGCTCGCGAACCGCAGGCAGGGATGCCTGCGCTCCATTAGCGCGCGTAACGCAGAGGCACGGTGACCATTAACGGCCCGCCGGTTTTCTTTGCCGCCACGCGATAGACAGTTTGCGGTGGTGGTCCACCTTGCGTGAGTTGCCGGCCATTGGGCGCGCTCGCGGCCTTCTCTTCGTTAGTCCAGGTGCGACCGGCGCCGCCAACCAACTCCAGAATTTCCGTGAGGCCGCCCCACATTTTTTCCCATTCAGCGACCTGCGATTGCACAATCTTCAAAGGCTGATCGCCAATCGTTACCGGCAGCGGCGAAGGCACGAGAATAACCGTCAGCACCTCGGCGACCTGATCACGCCGCGACCCGGCCGGCTGTGCGGTGAAGTAGCTGTATTGATCTTCCTGCGGG
>Ga0207686_10000677_pt1 | contig 21099 bp, 17 predicted proteins | sample KBSM24metaG_FD_184396 | JGI IMG/M metagenome (GOLD analysis project Ga0207686, IMG submission 184396) | Miscanthus rhizosphere microbial communities from Kellogg Biological Station, Michigan, USA - KBS M2-4 metaG (SPAdes) (version 2) | ecosystem: Host-associated > Plants > Roots > Rhizosphere >...
GCCGAACTCGTGCGCGACGATCTCCGCGAGACGATTGCTGCTGATGCCGGCGCTCGAAGTCACGCCGTCCTGAATCGTGAGGTTGCCTTCGGTGATCGTGTACGCGGTCTGCGCTCCGGCGGGATGACTCGCGTCCGCGGCAAACGGCGCGGTCCAACTCGTGGCGCCGCTCACTCCGTTGAAGCCGCCGGTGCCGACGACACCGCCGGTCGATGCGTTGTAGCTGCCACTGATCTCGTTCAGCGGATCATTGAACAGAACTTCGTTCACGCCGTTCGGTGCGTCCAAACCGCCATTCGGCCCGCTGCGCACACCGGCGTAGGTGTAGTAGATCTTCGCCTGCGTGAACGTCGTCCAGGCGGCCATCGCCGTGGCCAGCTCGTTCGCGCCGCCGCCCGGATAGCCTGTCTGCGTTCCGCTGCTGTACCACGCCGCCGGTGTGCCGCTGTCGAACTGGCGCCAGCGATAGACGCGCGGCTCGGAGATGAGCGTGAAGTTTTCTTTCGCGCCGCCGGTGGTGCCGCCGGCCGTCGCGTTCGCGAGCACCGGATTCTCGATGCCGTAGTTCTTTTGTCCGGCCCGGCCGGCGACGCGGTCCGCGACGAACGCCTCGAAGCCGTTTGCGTCGCGCTGCACGTTCTTCGCGCGAATCGGCTGGAACTTCGCGTCGAGCAACACCACGTCCGCGCCGATGTCGTCGCGGATCCATAGTCTGCGGCCGTCGAGCTGCCGCCCCTCGGTCATCTTGCCGACGAACAGGTCCATCGTGCGATAGCCGCCGTGCGGCGACGGCTCGAGGAACAGGAGGACGCGCTCGCCGGGCTTGAGCTCCGCGCCTCCGAAGATTTTCGTGAAGCGGCCGTCGAGCTCACCGCCGATCTCGCGGACGGTGATGGTGCCGGCGACGCTTCCCTTGAAGGCGTGGGCGATCGAGATGGATGCTTCCGTCCAGATCGCGCCGTCGCGCTCGACCGCGCTCGTCGAGATCACGCTGCCGGCCACGATCACCGGCGACTTCGCGACGAGCTGCTCATCCGCCGGCATGACGATCGTCGTGGCGCGAGCGGCCGCGGCGGCGATCATCAGGACACACGTCAACCCGTACACCGAAATTCGATTCATGGGTCTCCTGGAGTTATTCGGCGTAACGGGGGCCGGAAGAGAGGGCATTCCCGGCGCGATGTTTCGTTACGGACACAACGGATGCATAGTGGCGCCGCCGGCGCGTCGAGCACGTGACGGGCATCACGCGATGAAAACGAACGCCGCGCGTCTTCTCGACTCTCACGGCATCGCCTACGACGTACGCGAGTACGAAGTCGATCCCGACGACCTCGCCGCGGAGAGCGTCGCCCGGAAAGTCGGCCTCCCGCCCGAGCAGGTCTTCAAGACGCTGGTCGCGCGCGGCGACAAGCACGGTGTCTGCTTCGCCGTCGTCCCCGGCGATCAACAGCTCGATCTCAAAGCGCTCGCGCAACTGACCGGCGACAAGAAGATCGACACCGTTCCGCTCAAGGACGTTCAGCCGCTGACCGGCTACATCCGCGGCGGCGTGACCGCGCTCGCGGCGAAGAAGAGCTATCCCGTCTTCGCCGATGAGACGATCGAGTTGTTCGACGCGATCTCCGTCTCCGCGGGCATCCGCGGCGCGCAGCTCATCCTCGCGCCGGCGGATTACATTCGCGTCACGAGCGCGAAGATCGGACCGATTGCGAAGGAAAAGTGATCTGCTAGACTTCGCCGCCGCCCGCAATGCAGTCGCACGCACGCGTGTTGTAGCAACGTCTCGCGAGTGATGGGGAGTCGCCAAGTGGTAAGGCAGCGGCCTTTGGAGCCGCCATTCGGAGGTTCGAATCCTCCCTCCCCAGCCACATTCAGTGGAGCAGCGGGCTCTCAGCCCGCCGACTCTTTTCCGGCGGGTTTCCGGCGGGCTGAGAGCCCGCCGCTCCACTGACCCCCTTCACCAGGAGCCAGAAGATCATCGGCAACTCACCGAGGGCCGGGAGAACCATCAACCATCCGGAGATGAGGCGGCCGTAATGGGGCGAGAGCAGCGTCGTGGTGCTGCTGGCCACATAGCCGAACGCTCCGATGATCAGAAGGACACCCAGGATTCGGGGGATGAAACCGGACTTGAAGATCAGGATCCCGAGCGGCACGAGCCAGAGACCCCAGAAGATCTGGTTCACGATGTTTCCCTGGTTGTACAGCCTGAGGAAGAGCATCGCCATCCCTTCCCGCTGACCCTGTGCGAATCCCGACAGAAAGTCGGCGCCGGTCACGAGCATCAGCGCGGCCAGTCTGTTCAGCGCATTGACGAACGTGATCGGAACGGTGACCAGCCACAGGATCACCATGAGCACGGCCTGTTGATGGTCCACGTCTTTGAGCAAGCGGTAGAGAGTCAGAGCCACGAAGATGAAGATGATCGCGGTGGACAGATCGCACACGATGCCGATCCGGAGAAGCAGCTCGGAAGCGCGAACCTTGTTCGCGGTAGCGATCGGGTCTCCGGGCACGATCAGAGCCTTCGGAAGATAGAGGAGAGAGAAGGGAGCGGTGATTCCGCCCAATAGATAAAGGAGCCCGGCGATTCTCGCTGTTCGTTTGGGCGAACGCATATCCGTAGTTCCTTTAGTGGCGCGCGCTTCGTCTTTTCGCCGACCTCATATCGAGGTCGAACCCGGCTCGAACACACCGCCGCCGCGGTTCCGCAAGACGCGGATCGTGTTTCCGTCGGAAACCACCGCCTCCGCGAGTCCGTCCCGGTCGAGATCCGAGTAGAGAGCGCGACGTCTTGCGATGCATGCGCGGGACGGGAGACAGCGATCGGCGCATGCCCGCCAATTCTAACAATCACCAGCGCGGCGGCCGCCGTCCCACGCCGCCCCGCCCCCGCCCCCGCCCGCCCATGCGCGGACCGCGGTCCTCGCGACGCCGATCCGTCCGCTCCTCGAATTGATCCTGCAGCGTCGTCCACTGCTCATAGGTCAGCAGTGCGCGTTCGGCGGCCAGCAGCGCGACGCGGCGCCGGAAGAGTTGATCGCGAAGCGCGGCCACCCGGTCGCCTGCGGCGACGATGTCCGCGGCCGTGGCGTCGCGCCGGTTCACGGCCGTTCGGACGTCGCGCGACACGACCATCAGATCGCGCCCGAGCCGCTCGATCTCATCTCCCTGCTCGCTCTGCAACCGATCGAGCTGCTTCATCTGCTCGCTCGTGACGTTCACCGCCTCGCTGATGTGCGGGCTGTGCCACCAGTTCGCCTCCGGCAGCAGGTCATCGTCACTGAATCCGCCGCGCATCCGCATCCCGCCTCTTGCGCCACGAGGCTCGGAAGGAGGATCGTACGAATCCGATGTCGCGCACGCGGCCACGAGCAGGAGCGGGATCCAGAGTGTTCTTCGCATGCGACGAATCTACACCCGTGTGTCATCCTGAGGCGCGAAGACGCCGAAGGATCTTCCACGTTGCATGCTGGAAGATTCCTCGTCGTCTGCGCGACTCGGCATGACACACATGTCACTGAATCGAATGCCCACGATGTTCTTCGGTCACGGCAATCCGATGAACGCGATCGAGGACAACGCGTACAGCCGGGCCTGGGCCGCGATCGGTCGCGCGCTGCCGCGGCCGAAGGCGATCCTCTGCATCTCCGCGCATTGGTATCTCCCGGCGACGCTCGTCACCGCGATTGAGAAGCCGCGAACGATTCATGACTTCGGCGGTTTCCCGAAGCCGCTCTACGAAGTGCAATACCCGGCGCCGGGCGATCTCGATCTCTGCCGGCGCGTGCAGGATCTCTGCGGCGCCGCGTTCGATGACCGGTGGGGACTCGATCACGGAACATGGTCGGTGCTCGTGCACGTGTTCCCGGATGCCGGTGTCCCGGTCGTGCAGTTGAGCATCGACGAAACGCAGCCCGCCGAATTTCATTACGAGGTCGGACGAAAGCTCTCACCGCTGCGCGATGAAGGCATTCTCGTCATCGGCAGCGGCAATCTCGTGCACAACCTGCACACGTTTTCGTGGGGCCGGCATCCGGTCGACCCGTTCGACTGGGCGGTGCGATTCGAGACCGCCGCGCGCGAGTGGATCGCCTCCGGCAATCACGGCCCGCTCATCAACTACGAAGGTCTCGGCCGCGACGCGATGCTCTCCGCTCCCACACCCGATCACTATCTCCCGCTCCTCTACATCCTCGGCGCGCGAGCTGACGGCGACGAGGTGAGCTTCCCCGTCGAGGGTGTCGACGGGGGCTCAGTCTCGATGCTGTCGATCCGGTTCGGCTGAACGTCACCAGCCTCCGGTGCGAAGGCCTTCGATGCGATACGCCTCGAACGTACGCCCGCGATGCCAGTCGCCGCTCAGCGTCACGACGTCGCCGCGGCGAAGATCGTTGAGATCGGCTCCGCGCTGGTTGCGATTGCCGCCCGGCATCACCACGCTCACGCGCCGGCCGGTCCGATCCTCGCGAAGCAGGAGCGTCCCGCGAGACACGTCGACGCGCTCGACCACGCCGCGCACGTACTCGCGATTGGCATTGCCGTAGCGGTAACGATCGTACCCGTCGCGGTAGTAGTCGTCGCCGTAGCCGAGGAAGTCGGCGGACGAGACGTAGACATCGTTGTTCGAATCGAGGATGCCGGTGAAGCGCATCGACACGCCGACGCGAAGATTGTTGCGTCCGCGGTCCTGCAGCGCCGACTGCGGAACGTAGAACGAGTAGTCGCCGCGATCGAGACGGACGCGAAACCCATCGCGGTCGCGATCGACGCTGCGCACGCGCCCTTCCGACGTCACGTTGCGGCGGCTGTCGTCGCGCACATCGTTGCGCCCACGGCTATCCGTCTCGTTCCGATGACGCGAGTCCGCAAACGCGGACGCATTCGAGAGCGTCACGAGTACTGCTGCCATTACTGCCAACTTCCATGTTTTCTTCATTTTGCCCTCCTGGGACGATTGACTTCGACCGGTGCATTTCGCAACCGATGAGCCAGGAGTGGCCGAATCCGCGCGGCCGAATCAGTCTCGTAACAACGACCAGCACCCTTCTTGCAGATAACCTTGGCTGGAGGTCACAACTAATGTTCAAGAGACTGGCAGTCGCGAGTCTGCTCGCGGCGCTGCTGCCGTTGCGCGCAGCGGCGCTCGATACGCAGGATCTGCTCGCGCTGGTGGCGATGCCGCTCGCGGTCGCGGCGGTGTCCGAGATGACGGATGTTCCCACGAGCGATCTCGTGGACGTCATCACATTAATGAATGATGCGGCGGTTCCGCCGGCACAGTTCATCGAGGTGGTGCGCTACGTTCCCGTCGCGCTGGTGACGCCGGTCGAAGGACCGACGTTCGTCGAGTTCGTTCGCGCGCGCGAACGGGAAGGCGTGCGCGGAACACAACTGGTGATGGTCATCGAAGACCGGTTTCGCCTGATCGGAATGCCCGCCGATCTCGATGTCGTGGCACCGCGCGTCGTGGAGCTCGAGCGCGATCAGTTCGTGCCCCAGATCGTCCGCACGAGAGTCGCCGAAGTGAAGAACAAGAAAGCGCATCCGCACGGCGGCCCTCCGGGACAACTGAAGAAGATCGCCGGAGTGCAGACCGGCGCGGAGATCGTCCATCGCGAGGCGAAACACAAAGAACGCGACCGGGTGGTCATTGTCCAACCGCGTGGACCCGGTCACGGCGGCGGGCATGATCAAGGCGGCGGCAAAGGCAAGGCAAAAGGGAAGGGGAAAGGATGAGAGCAGCAACGATCGTCACGCTTGTCTTGACGCTGACGTTTGCCGGCGCGTGCGGAGGCAGAGAAAAAACGGCATCGAATTCCACGCCCGCGCCGGCCGCGTCGAAGAGCGCGAGCCTCTCGCCCGAGCAACTCGGCGAGCTCGGTGCGCAGATCCAGAAGAATCCCGACCGCGCGCAGGAGCTCCTGACGCATCACGGCCTGACGCCGGAGTCGTTCGAGAAGGAGATCCGCGCCGTCACCGAGAATCCGGACGCGTCGCGGAGGTATGCTGCGGCATACCGGAAGGCGAGCGCGTAGTCGGAACCTACGCGTTCCTTCGTGACAAACGCCTTTCGTTAGTGCTATCTTGCCGGACGTATAGCCCGCATGCACTTCGACGACGACGCATTGTTCCGCTACGCGGAGGGGACTTCGGCAAACGCCGAGGAGATCGAGACGCACGTGACCGCGTGCGATCAGTGCTCGACTCGTGTCGGCGGTCATCGCGCGGTCGTCGACGCGCTTCGCACCTCGGAAGTGTGGGATGAAGAGGTTGCCGCACCGCGGCAATTCGTCCTCGACGTCGTCGCCTTTGCGGCACGCGCAAAACAGGAAGAGGAACGCGCGCGCATCCTCTGCGACGAGATCCTGACCGGGCCTTCGTCGTGGTGGCCGCAGCGACTGCGGAAGGCGGTGACCGCATATACCGCCGGCATGGTGAAGGAGCTTCTCGAGCGCACCCGCCAGATCCTGGAGACCTCACCCGCGGCCGCGCTTCAGGTGACCGCCATCGCGATCGACGTCGCGCATGCGCTCGACGTGACCGAGTATCCCTGCGACTACGTCGTGAAGCTTCGCGCCCAGGCCTTCCGCGATCACGCGTACGTGCTGTCGTTCATGGGACGCTATCCCGACGCGCTGGAGTTCGCCGACCGTTCCAAGCGACTGTTCGAACAGGTCCCGCTGCCGGAGTATGACCTGGCGCGGCTCGCGCTCGTTCGGGCGTCGATCCTGCGATGCATTGACCGCGCTCCGGAAGCGATCCAGCTGGCCCGAGATGCGGCCGAGACGTTCCGTCGTTTCGGCGACGTCACCCGTTGCGCAAGCGCGCGCATGTGGGAAGCGAGCTGCATCCTCGAAACCGCCCGGGCCGAAGATGCGCTGGCGGTCTTTCAATCGCTGGAAGGCGACCCCGGGATCGACGGCATCACCAAAGTTCGACTCATCAACTGCATCGCGCTCTGTCATCGGCAACTGGCGCGATACGACATCGCGGCCGAGTACCTACATCGCACATCCGAGGAGTTCGCGCTTCTCGGCATGGAGACCGAAGCGACGCGCAGCCGCGGCAGTCTCGGCCAGACGTTGCTCGCCGCCGGACGGGCCGCCGAGGCCATCCCCGTGCTGCGGCGGGCCTGGCGTGAGTTCGAGAAGTTCGATCTGATCGCCGATTCCGGATTGGTTGCGCTGCAGCTTGCCGAGGCGATGCTGATCACCGGAAACGCCACCGAAGTCGCCTCGATCTGCCGTGATCTCATCGCTCGGTTTACCGCCGCAGGCATGACGTCGCGCGCGATTACGGCGCTTTCCTTTCTGCGTGAGGCCGTCGCCATCGGTCAGGCAACACCGAGCCTCGTCCGTCATGTATATGACTTTATGCGAGAGCTCCCGGCTGAACGGCCCCGCCTTTTCGCGCCTCGTCCCGCCGATTCGATGGGAGAGTAGCGCCTCGACGGCGTCGCCGAATCGGTCGTCCGCAGCGGCCTGCCCGCTGGAATCAGTCCACTTCCCGCTCAGCCATCGCGCTGGGCGGAACCGTTTCGCCATCGGAAACAAACTTCACAACCAAAACAGGAGGAGAACCCCATGAATCAGAACATCCGCCGTTTCGCCGCCGCACTTTCTCTCGCGTTCGTCCTTGGCAGCACGCCTGTCATCGCCGCGCCGTCGCGCGACGGAGGCTGGGACGACCGCTCGTCGATCGTGCGCATGATCAGCCGGATCGTCCAGCGGTTTTTCGGCATCACGCCGGCTGCCGAACCGGTCCCGCCGTTCCCTGTCATCACGCAGCCGTAGGCCGATTACGGGCGGGCGCAGGCCCGCCCTAAGTCGCCGGCGTACATCGGGGAACGAGCTCGCGGAGCAGGTCCGCGGTGCGATCGATCTCCTCGGCCGTGGTGAAACGGCTGAGGGAGAATCGGACTGTCGCGCGTGCGTCCGCGGGTGGGAGGTCCATCGCCAGCAGTACCGGACTCGGTTCCACGCGACCCGAGGAACAGGCGGAGCCTGTCGAAACGGCGACGCCGCTGAGGTCGAGGGCGATCACGATGCCCTCGCCGTCCGCGCCGTGAAAGGTCACGTTGCTCGTATTCGGCACGCGGCGCGCGCCGGCGCCGTTGATCGTGACGTCGAGCGAGTCGCGCACCGCGGCCTCGAACCGGTCGCGCAGCTCGCCCATGCGGCGCCGCGCGACGAGATCGCCGGCCAACGCCGCGGCCGCGCCGAACGCGGCGGCGAGCGGCACGTTCTCCGTTCCGGCGCGGCGGCGGCGCTCCTGCGCACCGCCCACGACGTGCGACGCCATCGCCACGCCGCGCCGCACGTAGAGCGCGCCGATGCCTTTCGGCGCGTGCATCTTGTGCGCTGAGAGCGCGAGCGTGTCGCACTGAATGGCGTCGACATCGATGTCGATCTTCCCTGCCGCCTGAACGGCGTCGACATGAAAGTGCGCGCCGCGCTCGCGGCAGGTGCGGCCGATCGCTTCCACCGGCTGCACGACTCCGGTCTCGTTGTTCACCATCATCACCGCGACCAGCCGCGTGTCGGATCGGATGGCCTCGATCACGCTGCTCGCGCGCACTTCCCCCGAACGCGAGGGCCGCACCAGGGTCACTTCACAGCCGCGGCGCTCGAGCTCGCGAACGGCCTCAGCCACCGAGGGATGCTCGATCGCCGTTGTCACGATGTGGAAACGACCGGCCTCGCGCGTCGCGCCGAAAATCGCGGCGTTGTTAGACTCGGTGCCGCCGCTGGTGAAGACGATCTCGCGTGGTGTCGCGCCGACCAGTCGGGCGACCGACTCGCGCGCCTCCTCGATCACCCGCCGCGCAGACTGACCTTCTTTATGAATCGACGACGCGTTTCCGAAGACGTCCCGCAGAGAAGTTTCAAGAACGTGGAGCACGTCGGGATGAATCGGAGTCGTGGCGTTATTATCGAGATAGATCCGCATCACTTAAGGACACCATGAAACGAGCGATTGCAGCCGCGTTGTCGTTTGCGTTCGCTACAACCATTCTCGCGCAAACCGGAAATCCCCCCGCCCCGCCGAAAGAGGACGCCGCCAGGAAGGCCCCTCCCGGACAGGGAGTCCGCAAGCTCTCACGCCGCGAGCGAAAAGAAAAGATCTCCGCGCTCAACGTCCGCTTCCAGGACTTCGTCGCCGACGTCGAGCCGATCCTGCAGCCGACCGAGCTCGATACGTTTCTGACGCTCGAGACCGACGCCCAGCGCGACGCCTTCGTCGAAGACTTCTGGCGCCGCCGCGAGATCATGCACGGCTCTTCGAACCGCGCCTTCCGGGACATGTATTACGCCCGCCTCGAGGTCGCGAAAGCGCAGTTCCGCAAGATCTCGTCCGATCGCTCGAAGATGTTCCTGCTCCACGGTCCTCCCCAGCAGGTCGTCCGCGGCGAGTGCGCGAGCCTCCTCGTGCCGATGGAGATCTGGAAATACCCGTTCATCCCCGGCCTCGGCTACAACGTGCGGCTGCTCTTCTACCGCTCGCGCAACGGGAACGACTACAAGCTCTGGAATCCGATCGGCGGCAACATGGCTCTCTCCGAGCTGCTGACGCAGGAGGCATTCGCCTTCTCGCGCAACGACGAGCAGACCGCGAAGAAGATCTTCGAGCAGTCGGCCAGCCCGTACAGCTACGTCAACCGCATCCAACTCGAGTGCCGCGACGGCGACGAGATCATTCGCACAATCACGCAGATGGTGCAGACCCGCGTCGACCTGCTCAAGCTCTTCGAGCCTCCGCAGATCAACAAGGAGGAAGCCGGCAGGCTCCTGCGCTCGCTCGTGATCACGAACCCCGACGCACCGAAGCTCACCGCCGAGTTCAGCGTCCGCTATCCCACCAAGGACGGCAGCCGCACCGACGTGCAGATGATGCTGCTCGTGCCGCGCGCCGAGATCACGCCCTCCGAAGTCGCCGGCGCCGAGGTCTACACCATCGACGTCACCGGCGAAGTGCTGAAGGAAGGGCAGCTCTGGGAGAAATACCGTTACCGCTTCGACTTTCCCGGCGACTTCAAAGGCGACAAGCTGCCGGTCGTCATCGATCGTCTCCTTCGTCCCGCGTCCTACGTCTCGCGCGTGAAGGTGATCGACGCCAACACGGGCGCCGAAGTGATCGTCGAACAGCCTCTCGACGTCCCCGAGATCTTCAGTGTAGCGGCGGACTCTCAGTCCGCCGAACCCGAACTGCGGGAGAGCCCGCCGCTCCAAAAGACCGTGGCCGCGCTGAAAGAAGAAGTGAGCGCGGACGAAGTGCGGCTGCGCATCGTCCCGCCCGGCGGAGACATCGTCAACGGCGTGCAGACCATCGAGACCATCGCCACCGGCAGCGCGATCAAGGCCGTCGAGTTCTGGCTCGACGGACGGAAGATGGCCGTGCGGCGCGCGCCGCCGTTCAGTCTCGACTTCGACTTCGGCGCCGTCCCGCAGATGCGCCGCATTCGCGCCGTCGCTCTCGACGGCGGCGGCAAGCCGATCGCCGGCGACGACATCGAAATCAACGCCGGCACCGATCCCTTCCGCGTCCGCATCACCTCCCCGCGCATCGCGCCGCGCATCAAAGGGCCGACCCGCGTCGAGCTCGCCGTCGACGTCCCCGACGGCGAAGAGTTGAACCACGTCGAGTTGTACTGGAACGAGACCCGCGTCACCACGATGTTCGATCCGCCCTTCGTGCAGACGGTCGACATCCCGGCCACGGAAGGCGTCGGCTACCTGCGCGCCGTCGCATCGCTGAAGGACCCGGAAGTTCCGCCGATCGAAGACCTGGTGCTGCTCAACACGCCGGCATACATGGAGGAGCTGAACGTCCATCTGATCGAGCTCGCCACGAGCGTGACGATCAACGGCAAGCCGTCGAATGACCTCACCGAAAACGCGTTCACGGTCCTCGACGAAGGGAAGCCCGTCTCGATCGCGAAATTCGAGCACGTGAAGAACCTCCCCCTCTCGATCGGAATGGCCATCGACACTTCCGGCTCGATGCAGCCGCGGATGGACGAGGCCCAGAAGGCGGGCGCGCAGTTCTTTCAGAACGTGATGAAGAAAGGCGACAAGGCCTTCCTGGTCGCGTTCAACTCCGAGCCGCAGGTGGTGCAGAAGTGGTCGACGAGAGTGGCCGACGTGCACGCCGGACTGGCGAAGCTGCGCGCCGAGGAAGCGACCGCGCTCTACGACGCCGTCGTCTACTCGCTCTACAACTTCCTCGGCATCCGCGGACAGAAGGCGCTCGTCGTCATCACCGACGGAAAGGACACCTCCTCGAAGTTCACCTTCGAGCAGGCCGTCGAGTACGCGCGCCGCGCGGGCGTGCCGATCTACGGCATCGGCATCGGCATCCGCGGCAATGAAGTCGACGTGCGCTACCGCCTGAACCGCTTCTGCGTCGAGACGGGCGGATCGACGTTCTACATCGAACAGGCCCACGATCTCGAGCGCGTCTACAAGCAGATCCAGGAGGAGCTCCGCTCGCAGTACGTCCTCGGCTTCTATCCCGCCCCGGACGTCAAACCGGGGAGCAAGTGGCGCGAGCTCGAAGTGAGAGTGGCGGACGGAAAGGTGAAGACCATTCGCGGGTACTACCCTTGAATTGGTCCTGCTCGATGACCCGCACGATCATCCTCGTCCTCTCCGCTCTCCTCACGTTCGGCGCGCTCGCCGACAACAAACCGGAGCTTTCGCGCCGGGAGCGCAAAGACCGGATCGCGAAACTGTCGGAGGAGCACCGGCAGTTCCTGATCGAGGTCGAGCCGATCATCCAGCCGTTCGAGCGCGACGCGTTCCTGACGCTCGAGACCAACGCGCAGCGCGACGCCTTCATCGACGACTTCTGGCACCGCCGCGACATCGCCGCCGGCACGACCAACCAGGCCGCGCGCGCGGAGTACTCCAACCGTCTCGAGTTCGTCAGGGAGAACTTCGAGGGCATCACCTCCGACCGCGGAAAGATCTATCTCGTTCAGGGGCCGCCGGGGGCGCTGATCGACGCGAAGTGCTCGCAGTATTTTCAACCGCTTCAAGTCTGGGTCTATCCGTTCATCGAAAAGCTCGGGCATGACGTCTACCTGCTCTTCTATCTGCCGCGCAACCAGCGCTACTACCGGCTCTGGGATCCGTTCGCGGAAGGACTCCCCGCTCTGACGTCGGACGACATCGCGTCATCGAGGACCGGTTGGAATCCGAGAGACGTGGTCACGACCTGCCGCGAAGGCGAAGCGATCCTCACCGCGATCGCGGTCATGACGAACAACCAGTACAAAGTGCGCGACATCTTCGTCCCGCCGCCGGTGAGCACCGAAGACGTCGGACGCATTCTCCGTTCCGCGGTCATCGTCGATCCCGCCGCGCCGAAGCTGACGGCCGAGATGACGGTTGCCTATCCCTCCGCCGAAGGCGCGAAGACCGACGCCCAGCTGACGATCTTCGTTCCGAAGGCGCAGCTCAAGACCACCACCGCGGGCGGCGTGTCGGTGTACACGCTCGACGTCGTCGGCGAAGTGCTCCGCGAAGACAAGATGTGGGAGAAGTATCGCTATCGCTTCGACTATCCCGGCGACATGAAGGACGAGAAGCTGCCGATCGTCATCGATCGCCTGCTGCGTCCGTCCACCTATCGCTCGCGCGTGAAGATCACCGACGCCGCCTCGAACGCGCAGGTGATTCTCGAGGCCGACCTGAACGTGCCGGAGATTGCCCCGAAGAAAACCGCGGAGTCGGCGACGCTCGAAGTGATTCAGGAAGAGATGCAGTCCACGCGCGCGACGCTGCGCATCATCCCGCTGTCCGAGAGCGTGATGAGCGGACTGCAGACCATTCAGACGATCGTCAGCGGGAGCGGGATCAAGTCGGTCGAGTTCTGGCTCGACGGCAAGCGAGTCGCCACGCGCCGCGCCCCGCCTTACACGCTCGACCTCGACTTCGGCACCGTTCCCCGCTCGCGCCGCATTCGCGCGGTCGCTCTCGACTCGCACGACCAGGTGATCACCGGCGATGAGATCGTGGTCAACACCGGCACCGATCCCTTCCGCGTTCGCATCGCCTCGCCGCGTGTGGCGCCGAAAGTGAGCGGCCCCACGCGCGTGGAGATCGACGTGCGCGTTCCCGAAGGCAAGGCTCTCGGCTCGGTCGAGCTGTACTGGAACGAGCAGCGCGTGGCCACGATGTACGACCCGCCGTTCGTGCAGACCGTCAACATCCCCGCCACCGACGGCGTCGGCTACCTCCGCGCCGTGGCGATGTTGAAAGAGACGGATGCCGATCCTGTCGAAGACGTCGTGATGGTGAACACTCCCGACTTCATGGAAGAGATCAACGTTCACCTGGTCGAGCTCCCGACGACCGTCTTGCGCGACGGCAAGCCAGTGAACGACCTGCCGGAGAACGCGTTCAAGGTGCTCGACGAAGGCGCGCCCGTGAAGCTGGCGAAGTTCGAGTACGTGAAGGATCTCTCGCTCTCCCTCGGCATGGCCGTCGATACCTCGGGATCGATGGACACGAAGATGGCCGAGGCCCGCGCGGCCGGTTCGGCGTTCTTCCAGAACGTGATGAGGAAAGGCGACAAGGCGTTTCTGGTCGCCTTCGACTCGCAGCCGCACATCGTGCAGAAGTGGTCGACCGACCTGACGGAGATCAACAGCGGCCTGGCGAAGCTTCGTCCCGAGGAGTCGACCGCGCTCTACGACGCCGTCGTCTACTCGCTCTACAACTTCCTCGGCGTGAAGGGGCAGAAGGCGCTGATCCTCGTGACCGACGGGAAAGATACGATCTCGAAGTTCTCGTACGAGCAGGCGCTCGAGTACGCGCAGCGCGCGGCCGTGCCGATCTACGCCATCGGCATCGGCATCCGCGGAACGGAGATGGACGTCCGCCAGAAGCTCAATCGGTTCTGCGTCGAGACCGGCGGCACTTCGTACTACATCGACAGCGCCGCCGACCTGAAGAAGATCTACGGCGACATCCAAAACGAGCTCCGCTCGCAGTACGTCCTCGGCTTCTACCCCGCCGCCGAGGTCAAGACCGGCAGCAAATGGCGCGAGGTGACGGTGCAGGTGGCCGAAGGAAAAGTGAAGACGATTCGCGGGTACTACCCGTAGTGCGCAACCACGTCAATCGTGGGGCGATTCGACGAGCGATTCTCGAAGAAGTGAAGGCTGGGATGTTCAAAGGTCCAGGGTCATGGAGCGGCTTGATTGGGCCGATTTCTCTCACGATGACGTCGTTGCTGGCATCTGTTTACATATTGAAGATTCCGACGATCATCACTCTCTTCGCGCTCGAATTCATCGCCTGGATCGGATTTGTCGTGGTGCGAGCCGTCTTGACGCCGGAGAGAATCGACTTCTGGTCGAAGCTCTGGGAGATCAAGATCCTTCCACGCGTGATTGATATCACGCCTGGCGAAGTTCTTGTTTACCGGCAGTCGGTTCTCGATCAAAGGTTTCGCCATCGCATCGCGCGGCGAGCCCAGGGCAACTCGCTGTTCCCGGCGGACCAGAACGCATGGACTTCGAGTGAGAACTCTGCGCGTGATTATTACGTCACCACGACGAAGTTCTTCGAATCTGACGCTAGCCTCACATACAACGGAGTGGAACGACGGTCAGCAGAAAGACGGCACGACGTTTCATGACGACGGTGGCAGGAAACCGTAATGCCCCTCACCCGGCCTTCGGCCACCCTCTCCCCGCTTCGCGGGGCGAGGGGCTCTCGATGAACGTTCCCGCGAGTGCCCTTCTCCCCGCTTGCGGGGAGAAGGTGCCCGAAGGGCGGATGAGGGGCCTCACGACGTAACGTGCGTCTTCCGCTCCTGCGCGGCGCGCTCGCGCTCGGCGGCCTTCTCCGCGCGGCGGCGATTCGCTTCGTCTTTCAGGCGCTGCGCGATCGCCCTTCCGGTGTCGGTCGTAGCGAGGCCGCCTTCCGCGGTCTCGCGCAGTCCGCGCGGAAGCGAGCGGCCGATGCGCACCATCGCCTCCACGATCTCGTCCATCGGGATGACCGATTCGACGCCCGCGAGCGCGAGCTGCGCGGCGGTGAGGCCGTGCACGGCGAAGAGCGCGTTGCGTTTCACGCAAGGCACTTCGACGAGTCCGCCGACCGGATCGCAGACCAGGCCGAGGGTGTTCTTCAGCGCGATCGCGGCGGCGTGAATGCAGTTCCGCGTCGTGCCGCCCATCATGTACGCAACTCCGGCCGCGCCCATCGAGGAAGCCACGCCGACTTCGTTCTGACAGCCGCCCGCCGCGCCGGAGATGTTCGCCGACAGCGCGATGATCGAGCCGATGCCGCCAGCCACGACGAGCGCGCGCACGGTCTTCTCCGGATCGACGTTGCGCTCTTCCTCGAGCGCCAGCAGCATGCCGGGAACGACACCGCCCGCGCCGGCCGTCGGGGCCGCGACGATCACGCCCATGCGGGCGTTCTCCCCCATCACCGAAAGCGCGTACAGCTCCGCTTTCACGGTCAGCGGATCGAGGAACGTGCGTCCTTCCTGGAAGGCCTGATGCAATAGGCGCGCTTCGTTGCCGACGAGCTTGCCCATCGAATCGCCGCCGCTCTTGCCACGCTCGACACAGTCGCGCATCACAGCGCGCCGCTTGCGCAGCGCCTCGAGGATGTCCTCCGCCGGAACGGCATGCTCCTGCTCGTCGGATTCGAGAAAAACGTCAGCCAGATCGCGGTCGCGCGCGATCTCTTCGAGTTGCTTGAAGGATTCGATCATTGGTTGCTGGGTTACTGGGTTGCTAAAGGCCACTCACGGAATTCTGTCGAGATACCGCGCATCCACCACATCCAGTGCGGAACAGATCCGGCGCAAGGCCTCTTCCGACAGGGGCGAATCGACGTCGATCTGCATGAACGCGTCCTTGCCGCGCTGTTTGCGCGAGCAGTAAAGCGATGCGATGTTGATGCCTTCCTCGGCGATGATCTTCGTCACCTCCGAGATCATGCCCGGGCGGTCGCGGTAGAACAGGAGCAGCGTCGGCGAATCGCCTTTGAAGCGCGTCTGAAAGCCGTTGATCTTGAAGACCTCGATCACGCCGCCGCCGATCGACGAGCCGACGATCTCGACCTCCCGCGTCGGGCCTTTGATCTCGATGTGCACGGTGTTCGGATGGACGTCGCCGAGGTCTTCCTCGCCAAACTCGATGGTCACGCCCATCTGCTCGGCGATGCGAATGGCCTCGGGGATGCGCGGATCATCGACGTTCAACCCGATCGCTCCGCCGACGAGCGCGAAGTCCGACCCGTGTCCGCGGTACGTCGCCGCGAGCGGCGGATGCAGCGAGAAGCGCACGTGCAGCGGGTCCTCGTCCAGGATCTCGCGCGCGACGCGGCCGAGGCGCGCGGTGCCGGCGGTGTGTGAGCTCGACGGACCGACCATCACCGGCCCCATCACATCGAGAATGCTCACTTTGCGGTCGTGTCGAACGGCCATGGTCTGCAGTTTATCCCGCGCGCAGACGCGGGATAAACTGTGGAGGCATGTCACAGCGCCGTCCTCTCATCCTCGTCGTCGATGACGATGGCCCCATCCTCCTGCTCATGCGCAGCGTCCTGCGCGAGTTCGGATTCGATCCGATCGAAGCGGGCAACGGCGCGCAGGCCATCGAAGAGGCTCGCCGGAGCAATCCCGATCTGATCCTGCTCGACCGCAACATGCCCGGCATGTCGGGCGACGAAGTCATCCGCGCGATCCGTGCCGAGCCGAAGCTCGGCTCCGTGCCGATCCTCATCCTCAGCGGCGAGCCGATCGAGCCCGACGAGCTCGAGGCCCTCGGCGCAAACGGCGCCGTGCTGAAGCCGTTCGACGTGACCGCCCTCGTAGCGACGATCCGAAAACACCTCTAGCAGTGGAGCGGCGGGCTCTCAGCCCGCCGGCCCCGATTCGGTAGGCTGATTCGGCGGGCTGAGAGCCCGCCGCTCCACTGACATTGTTTTTGCTAGAGTTCGCGGACATGAATCACTCCATCGATCAACTCGTCCGCACCGCCGTGTTCGGCGACGACGAGGCGAAAGCCGGCGCGCGGCGCACGATCCATCTCGAAGCGCGCGGGCGCGGCGCGATCTCTTCATCGATCCTCCCGCTCTACCGCGCTCTCGGACGCAACGAGATCCAGCGCCGCTTCACGGTGCCCGCGTTCAACATCCGCGCGCTGACCTACGACGTCGCCCGCGCGCTCTTCCGGGCGGCCATGCGCCACGACGTCGGCACGTTCATCTTCGAGATCGCCCGCAGCGAGATCGGCTACACCGAACAGCGGCCCGCGGAATACGCGGCATGCGTGCTCGCCGCGGCGATGGCGGAGAATTACAAGGGTCCGGTCTTCATTCAGGGCGATCACTTCCAGGCCAGCGCGAAGAAGTGGGCGACGGAAGAGGGGAAGAAGTCGGAGATCAAGGCCCTCGAGTCGCTGATCGACGAAGCGATCGCCGCGGAGTTCTTCAACATCGACATCGACACCTCCACGCTCGTCGATCTCTCCTTCCCCACGCGCGACGAACAGCAGCGGAGCAACTACACCTACACCGCGCACTTCACGAAGTACATCCGCGCGCGGCAACCGAAGGGCATCGAGGTCTCGATCGGCGGCGAGATCGGCGAAGTCGGCAAGTACAACACCCAGCCCGATGAAGTCCGCGCCTACATCGACGGAGTCCGCCGCGAGCTCGGCGGCGATCCCGGCATGGCCAAGATCTCCGTGCAGACCGGCACGTCGCACGGCGGCGTCCCGCTGGCCGACGGCTCGATCGCGCAGGCGAAGATCGACTTCGACGTGCTGCGCGAGACCACGCGCATCTGCCGCGGCGAGTACAAAATCGCCGGATCAGTTCAGCACGGCGCCTCGACCTTGCCCGAGGAAGTGTTCAACAAGTTCCCCGAAAATGACGCCGTCGAGATCCATCTCGCCACCGGCTTCCAGAACATGATCCTCGACGCGCCGTCGCTGCCGGCGGAGATGAAGGACGAGATCCGCCGGTTCTGTTTCGAACATTGCACCGACGAGCGCAAGAGCGGCGAGACCGACGAGCAGTTCGTCTACAAGACCCGCAAGAAGGCCATCGGTCCGTTCAAGAAGCGGATGTGGGACCTCCCCGACTCCGCGAAGCAGCCCATCCTCGACGCCATCGAACAGAAGTTCGAGTTTCTGATGGAGAAGCTCGCGGTCTTCAACACCCGCGATCTCGTCGAGAAGTTCGTCCCGCTGCGGCCGGCCGATCTGCCCGAATACGCGGCTGCCACGGCCGAGCTGACGGCGGCTGCGGTGGTCGATCCGAACGAAGGGGAGTAGGGGCGGGCGGTTGCTGGGTTGCTGGGTTACTGAGTTGCTGGGCTCACCTAGTAACCCAGTAACCCAGTAACCCAACAACCCAGCAACCCAGCAACCCAGCAACTGCGGTTGCGCCAGCAACCATTTTATTCGTCCGTTCCGTCCTCATTTATTGTAAAGTTCTCACCGCTCGATTCGAGCCAAATCCCTCAATCCAACGATCCGATCGCGGGGCGGTGTGTGCAGACGTGATGATCGCTCGTTCAGGAGCCTGCATGCTTCGTCGTTTCGTCTGCGTTCTCGCCGTGATCCTCGCTGCCGCCGCCGTTCATGGAGCGGCGTTCACCCCTGGAAACATCGTGGTTTACCGCGTCGGCACCGGCAGTGTCGCGTTGGCGGGAACAGCGACCGCGGTCTTCATCGATGAATACACGCCGGCCGGCGTGCTCGTACAGTCGGTCGCATTGCCGACAGCGGCAAGCCTGCCGCAACGCGCGCTGACTTCGAGCGGCACGTCGAGCGCGGAGGGCTTCCTGACGCGCTCCGTAGACGGCCGGTATCTGATGGTTCCGGGATACGATCAGGTTCCCGGCGGCACCATCGCGACCTCCGCAGCAAACCGCGTCGTAGGCCGAATCGACTCCGCCGGGGCGATCGATACATCGACCACCGAGGCTGGTACCTCGGGCAACATCCGCAGCTCCGCGAGCGTCAACGGCAGCAACATCTGGCTGGGCGCTTCCAATAACGGCATTCGCGCAACTTCCTTCGGCTCCGCCGCAGCGGCGACGCAACTCGCCGTCAGCCCCAACGTCACGAACATCCGGGCCACCAACGTATTCGGCGGTCAGCTCTATGTCTCCGCCAGCAGCGGCACGAACACGTTCAAGGGCGTCATGACCGTCGGCTCGGGCACACCAACGACGAGCGGCCAGACCACGACCCGGCTGACCGGCCTTACCGACACGACGTGTCCCAGTTCCTATGGCTTCTTTTTCGCCGACCTCAACGCATCCGTCGCCGGCAATGACACGCTCTATATCGCGGACGACACCGGCGGCCAGGGCATTCAGAAATTCTCGCTCGCCAGCGGCTCATGGACGCTGAACGGCGTCATCACCGCCGCAAGTGTGCGCGGCCTCACCGGCATCGTGCAAAACGGAGCCGTGCAGCTCTTCGGCGCCACCGGCGGCATCAGTGGTACCGGCGGCGGCACGATCTGGAAAGTCACCGACGCGACCGGCTACAACGCCGCGCCGGTGGCAACCGTCTCGATCGTCACAACCGCCGGCACGAACACCGCGTTCCGCGGCATCGCGCTCGTCCCGCAGGCCGCTCCTACGGTCCTTTCAGTGACTCGCAATGACGCGAACCCGACAAACGCCGCGAGCGTGGCATACACCGTCGTGTTCTCGCAGGCAGTCACCGGAGTCGACAGCGCCGATTTCACGCTGGCGACCACCGGGGCCGTCAGCGGTGCAACGATCGGTACGATCAGCGGGACCACCTTCGCGAGCAATACCTTCATCGTGAACGTCAACACCGGCACCGGCGACGGGACGATCCGGCTCGACGTCGTGGACAACAACACGATCGTGAACGAAGGCGGGGTCGACCTCGGTGCGGCCTTCAGCTCGGGCGAGGTCTATACGATCTCCAATCCGCCGTTCGTCTCGTCCATCACGCGCGTCAACCCGAGCCCGACGAACGCGGCGGCCGTCGACTACACCGTCACGTTCAGCCAGTCGGTGACGGGCGTCGACAACGCGGACTTCACGGTCACGATGGCCCTCGGCGTCACCGGCGCATCCGTGTCCGGCGTCGCCGGCAGCGGCACGACGTACACCGTCACCGTCAATACAGGCAGCAACGACGGCACGATCCGTCTCGACGTCACCGACAACGACTCGATCATCAACGGTGCCAGCACGCCTCTCGGCGGTGCAGGAGCCGGCAACGGCAACTTCACCACCGGCGAGACCTACACGATCGACAAGACCGGTCCCGCCGTGCAGTCGATCGTGCGCGCCAGCACCGATCCGACCAACGCGTCGTCGGTCAACTTCACCGTCTCCTTCGGTGAGTCAGTCCTCGGCCTCGACATCACCGACTTCACGCTCACGACGACCGGCGCCATCGGCGGCACCGCCTCCGTCACCAGCGTCACCGGCAGCGGTCCGTACACCGTCGCCGTCAACACTGGCACCGGCAGCGGCACGATCCGTCTCGACTTCGTCGACGACAACACCGTGACCGACGCCCTCGGCAACACGACCGCAACGGGCTTCACCACCGGCGAGGTCTACACGATCGATAAGACGCCGCCCGCCGTGCAGTCGATCGTGCGCGCCAACGCGGATCCGACGAGCGCCGCCAGCGTCGACTTCACCGTCACCTTCACCGAAGCCGTCACCAATGTCGGCACGAACGACTTCACGCTCAGCACCACCGGCGTGAGCAGCCCGTCGATCACCGGCGTCATCGGAAGCGGCAGCGGTCCCTACACCGTCAGCGTCAATACCGGAACCGGCAACGGCACGATCCGGCTCGACGCCGTCGACAACGCCACGATCAACGACGCGGTCGGCAACCAGTTCACGACCGGCTTCATCACCGGCGAGTCCTACACCGTCGACAAGACCGCGCCGAGCGTGGTCTCGATCTCGCGCGCCGACTCGAATCCGACCAACGCCACCGACGTCGACTTCACCGTCACGTTCAGCACGCCCGTCACCGGCGTCGATGCCGGCGACTTCGCCCTCGCACTGAGCGGCGTGACCGCGTCGATCAACACCGTCGCCTCCGGC
>Ga0207686_10000688_pt1 | contig 20925 bp, 25 predicted proteins | sample KBSM24metaG_FD_184396 | JGI IMG/M metagenome (GOLD analysis project Ga0207686, IMG submission 184396) | Miscanthus rhizosphere microbial communities from Kellogg Biological Station, Michigan, USA - KBS M2-4 metaG (SPAdes) (version 2) | ecosystem: Host-associated > Plants > Roots > Rhizosphere >...
ATAAGGATAACCACAATATGGATCATACAGTGGGTCACAATACGAATAGCTTCGTCCATAAGGTGCAGCAACCACAGGCACCCCACCACCTGCAGCGAGTAATCCTGCAGTAGCACCCAATGTAGCTGCAGCGGCTATTGCACCAGCCCCAGAACCACCACGACGAGGAGGATCACCTCCTTTTGCAGTCTGAGCAGCGGGCTGAGCACCACCTTTTGCAGTCTGAGCACCACCTTTTGCTTGATCTCCACCTCGTACAATATATGTACCGGTGACGGGATCATAGTAAGTTCCCACAACGGGTCTTGGCGCTAAGGCTTTGCCAAGTAAATAACCACCACCCAATCCAGCTAAACCAGCAATCAGAACACCTTGACCACCTTTAGTTTGATCACCTCCTTTAGCATCACCTCCCTTAACAGCATTCGCAGCTTTAGCGTCACCACCCTTCACAGCTCCTCCCTTAACGTCACCTCCTTTCACCGCTTTAGCGTCACCTCCTTTAGCCTTATCACCTCCATAAATCATATATGGATCTTGATATAACATGGGTTGCTCATAAACTACAGGCTGTTGTTGTACATACACTGGTTGCTGGGATAAAGCACTACCCAGCAAAAGCCCACCACCTAAGCCTGCGGCTAAAGCAAGACCAGCGCCATCTCCACCGTGACCACCTTTCTTTTGATCACCACCTTTACCTTTTCCTTTTTTACCCTTTTTGTAACGATCCCCACCTTTACAGACTGCACAACTATAATCTACAGCTTGTTGATCAGGTAAACTTAAATCATTATACCACGCTGCATAATCCATAGGTTGTTCAGATCGCATTCTCAAAAATTGTTCCGGTTGATATTCTTTGTTATTGACAATGACAACGTCTTCGTCCATCATGATTTTTTACAAGTTAGATAGAAGGATTTTTTTCAAGCATGTACGTTAGGGTACTAGGCAAGGTACGATGTACAAATGGTAAAACATTACGAGTTAGTCGTTCATGTACTTGATGGATGTTTGGTCGTTGTAATAAATCGGGATGTAACATATCTCTTACTAAGTTAACAAACTGCTCGTTCTTGGTCCGTTTTTGACTGAATTGACGTATGTACAAATAAATTTCATACATAGTTTTACCAAGCACGTATACATCAAGTGCGGATAATACGGTATCAATAGACAGTTCAAACACTTTTTCTCGTAATTCAGTTAGTATTTTCATAAATGGTTGGTCTCCTTTTTCCGGCTGGTACATATCTGGCCATAAATATTTCAACTGAGCATCTGTCGTACCATCACAAAATGCTGCCCTTTCCCACTTATCATCAAACATATACTTTATTTCAGCAGGCCATAGCGGATGTGATAATCTCAAAGCATTCTTAATCGCTTTTATATCCCAATTCTTAGTATCAATACTTCTACCAAAATCAATGATACGAGTTTCACCTTTGTTTCCAATTGTCACATTCGTGTTTGTTAAATCCATATGATAAATATGATGTTCATGTAATAATTTCACGCATGCAGCAAGATCAGCAAAAATATACATCACTTCAGGAAAAATCTTGGAAGCTGTACTTTCATTTATACAACTGCTTATTACCTCAAATAATTCCACACCTGCATAAGGAGCTTTATAAAGATAATTGTTTTGTCGTGCAATCTCTCGTTCTTCTTTTGTAGCTTCACGAGCAGATTCAGGCAATAAGTAAACTGTGTATTTGTTTGCAGGATCAACAACAGACAACACTCCTGCTATTTTCAATTCCGGTTCCACTGATTCGGGTGCTACTAACTTCCATACAAAATTTCCATCACGGAATACATGACCAAAATCTCCCTTTCCAATCAAGAAACTCATAATAAAAATCTGACTAATAATGTACAATAAAAATCTAAATCTATTAATACACAGCTTACGCATAGGTATGTATGAAAATCTCCGATAATCTTCAGATTTCAATGTTTACTACTTTATGTGAACATGAACTACATTACATTGGTAAATTTAAAATCACTAATAGACCAATTTATCGAACGATTTATCGTCCTCATTGGTCTATAGTATGCACTGATAATAACAGTTTTTTTGTATATACTTATGATCATCGTCAAATTTGTAAAGGTTATTTTAATTGGTTAAGTAGTTTCACCTTTATTGGAGATACGGGTTTTGTTCATGATGGTTATGAATATGTTGTACAGAACGAAACAGTGACACGAATTCCAATGTCATATTTGGAGCGCTGATTACACACATCACATAACATATAAAGATGGTAAAAAATATTTGAATGAGGATGTTATACCGGATGTGCACGATATGTTTAACACTGGTATATCAACCTTTGGATACATAAGCGTATCCAACCACTTATATGATTACGATCATAATACACATTCTTTTGTACGTTTAAAATCAAATCACAATTGCAGCTATTTCCGGCATGATTCAAGTCATTATTTATTAGCTACCATGGAACATGATTATAGTACGAAACTTTGGGATACTAGGTTTGTGCGAAATCCCATCATGAATATTGATCGTACAATTGAAATGTTTGTTCATAACGGAACTGTCTTCTCTAAAGAAAATGATATGTATATTTATCGTCAATATTATGATTTATGTAAAACAAGGGAATTATTGGGTGGATATCTTTATTATACAAATGAATTTGTCGACATCAGAACATTTGATTATAGTTGGGTAAGATACTCATGGAATAAAACGTGAGTTATTTAAGTTCATGAATACATCACATTCATGAAAACATCACACTCACGGAAAAAACTATTTCATCATACTCATGGAGTAAAACGTGCGCTATTCAAGTTCATGAATACATCATATGCCATCATTCTATCTCTCCAATTTACTCGGAATACATACTGTTGCAAAAATTGATATATACTTTCGAACTTGTCTGGAATGGTTTGTATTTCTGTACCCATTTGCTCCAACGCTAACAGCTGACACATGGCTAACATGTATACATCTGCTGCTGCTAAAACGTCCCCAATTTGTTTATAAAAAACTTTGTAGTCGAAGAAATTCGTGTCTAAAGCTTTGTAGGTTGTGTTTGGGTCGTATTTGAAGTACATATCAGTAAATGCTTTGTTGTTTGGTATCGTCCGCCATTTTACGAATTCGTCATTTATATCTTTCATTTTTACTGGATCACTGTTTACTTCAAAATGTTTTAACTGAACATAAATTTGTAGTAATTCAGGTGGCCAAAAGGGCGCACGTAAATCAATAAGTCGCTGTAACAAACCACTTTTTGATTTGTCGTCTTTTAATACTTCTTTGAGTACAATGGATAAGCCAAAGTCAATGATTCTACCTCGAGTAGATCCGTCTGTAAATGTACTGATGATAATATTGCCCATGGTGGGACCAAGATCCAAGTGATAGATTCCATAATAATGCAATGCTGCGAGAGCTCTCCATGTATCAACAAAATATTGCATCACCTTTTTCCATTCATCTACATTTTTACCTGCGTTCTGAACCACATGATCTAATGACATATCACCACGAGCCATACGATACATGATATATTGCTCAGGTTCGATAGGACCCATGTATAAAATTGGTGCTTTCGTTGCACAATGCTCAATTTGGACTTTAGAGGGAACACATAAGCTGCTCTCTAATGCATAAACAAAATAGGCCTGAGTAGGATCGATTTGTTTTAAATAAGAAGCAACCATTAACTCTTGTTCGGCTTCATTTGCTCGTAATAATTTTGTCACTGTTGTTACATTCTTATACCTATCATCTATTTCCGGATGATCTGGACAAGGAAGTCCAGGTGGTTTGTAAACGCATCCGTAACTACCCGCCGCCAAAAAATCAGCATCAGACATTTTATTATTATTCATTCATAGTACATTTTTCCAGATGTCAGCTCGTCAATCTGTGAAAGCACATCCTAAAACAGATGAATGTAGATTAAAACGTCAGGAATTTAGCGTTACACTACGCAAGCAGAAACGTGATGAACATATACAGAATAAGCGTATGCCAATTCAAGAAGTAACATGTGTAAAGAGTGATACGAAAGATACACCTCTTGAAATTATGAAACAAATTCAGACATCAACAACAACTCTTGTTGGTTTACAAAAATTACGGCAGTTATTAATGAGTTCTGATGCTGCAAAAGTCGCAACATTAAACCAAACATTGCCCTTTATGTCTGTTTGTCCTCTTATAGGCAGTGAGAACATAGAGATTGCTTGCCTTGCTATTCTCTGTATTACGAATATTATTGTTGAGGATCCAGAACAAGGTTTTTTGGCGGTTAAATCACCGTTTTTCATTCATTTACAGCTTATGAAAACAGTAGAACGTTGCAAACTTATGCAAGAAAAGAATGAAAAAGAATTTTGTGAAAATGCAGTTTGGCTAAATATGTATATATATGCATGGCATTCTTTATGTAATCTAGTATGTGGTGAAATGTCTCAACCAATTGTCGAAGTATTACTAAACGCTGGAATCATCCGACTTATTCATACATTTTATGGTACGGCAGAACTTTTATCCAAGATTAACATTAACGTATTGATTCAATTAACGCGATTTGTGGATCAGATTGTCAGCCAGGACGAAATGGGAGCCAAAAAATATTCTAACGATTTTCTCTGTTTACTGCCAATGATGTCTATTATGGCACGATCAAGCAACGTAATGGTAATCAAGTTTGCTGTTTCAGCTTTATCTTCATATTCAAATCATGATGAAGATCCTTGGATGAAGACAAAAATTTTTATTGAAAAGAATATGGCAAGACGAATGGTGGAGCTCAGTATGCATGAAAATATCCAAATTAGGAAAGATTCACTACGTTTCTTATCTCATGTCGCATCAGCTCCTCATTGGGCCACAGGTTACCTTCATAATTGTGGCGTAATGGAAATGCTACGAGCACAACTTGCACATGAGAGAATGGTAATTGTCAAGCATGCACTATTTCTATTGAGTAATTTAATTGTTGCTCCTACTGAACAACGTGACAAGGTTATTAAATCTGGTGTATTACCTGTGATATTAAGACTATGGGAGAAGCGCGAAGTTTCTATTGCAGTGAAAGAAGAAATTTCTTATGTGATGGTCAATTGTTTGTATTGTCATCAAAATGAAGTGACGCTTGATCATGCTAAATACTGTTTGGATATTGGATTTCTTCCCGCTGCTCTACGAGGTTTAGAAAGTGAAAGTTTGGATATCGTGGCAAAGTGTCAGCACATAATTCTTATATTAATTGAATTTGGAAGGCGAATTATGAATCAAAGTATATTTGATGGAAAAACAACTAAAAATCCGGTCATCATGGCACTGTCAGAGTTAAATATTACGAACTACATGGAAATTGCCGATGCTCGAAACGAAGACAACGAAAATGTAAAAGTGTACGAACAAAACAACATGTTGAAAGCTTTCTTTGTGGACCAAGAAGAAGAAGATATTGCAGATAATTATCAAAATAATCCTGGAGTACCAACGGCAACCCCATTTTTTGGATTTGATCAAAAATCTCTTGAACAAAAATCATCATTTGGAATTCCACGTGCAACGCCACTTTTCGGGAAACAAGATGTCACAAAGAAAGGAGCGTTTTGAGTGGCAAAAAGATTATCCTTATGAAGACGAAACAAAAGGTTTATGTTTGGTACATGGCTATGCTATGGCGTATACAGCACAAGAAGTTGCTGATATGCATAAAATTGACATAAAAAGCGTTCAACATTGTCCTACCTTACCACAAACCGTGGGAGTGATTAACGGAGGACATGCACTTACTTTTGCAGTGATTGATGGTCGGTGGCCTCTCGTTACCAATGGTATATTCAACACGCGTTTAGTTTTAGCTACAAGCGTTGCTGATGCAATTGACTACTATTTGGGTTTAAATTTACAAGACTTTTTTCCTACAAATGCATATTTAGTCGTTGGGTAAATAAGTCAGTAAACAAGTTCGTAAACAAGTCGGTCACATTTAGTCGATTACATGTTTAGTCGTTTGTTAAATCAATAAATTCCTTCTGTACCTTTGCCTGTGACTTTGGTCGTGCTGGTATGGGTTGTAATACCGGAAATGGACGTAGTGGTACAGGTACGGGCACTGGCTTTGGTAATGGTAATGGTAAAGGTAAATTTGGACCTTTTTGTGCAAAAATTGGTAAGGGCAGAGGTAAAGGTAATGGTTGTGTAGTTTTGGGAGGCGCAGTTTTTGGTAAAGGTAGAGGTAATGGCGCTGTCTTGGACAAAGGTAAAGGTAGTGGTGCAGTTTTAGGTAGCGGTAAAGGCAACGGTGCTGACGTCTTGGGCAGAGCTGGCAGTGCAGCACCAATCACTTTTCCCTGTACAGCACCGATCTTTATATCCGCGAACAAATTTGCAGGCGTTTTTAATAAATTTGTCAAGTAGTTGAAAACAGATTCATACTGATCGCGTATTTCAGTTAGATCTTCAGGTGTTTTCCCTGTTTTTTGTTCGGCTTCAATATCAACGGCTAATTCGTATATTTTGCCCATAAAATAATTCAAATCCTGATCTGCAGATCTTGATTCTTCTTTGTAATATGCAATTCCTGACAAGGCGAGTACGGATAAGTTTCGTACATACGTAAGTAACACAGGAAATTCTTTCATAACTGCTACTATACTTTCCTTTTGTTTGTCTGAAAAATTGTTGATGATTAGATTTATACTTGCTGCGGTGACATCCTGTAAATTTTTCCGATAATTCTTATTTTCTCTGTCTATTTCCTGTTTCACAAACAACGGTAAATTTTTCCAGGCATCGTTAATTGTTTTTGTTTGTATAGTTACGTCATCGGGTAACTTATCCTTGTTTTGCACGTCATATACCATTACTTTCTTCTCTACTTCTCCGAATGATTCCCCTGGAATGACCACTGTTCTCTCTATGTACGCACCAGTATTTAGAAGAGTCTTATGCCATTGATCCACAAATGCTATGTTTTTTTCAGCACCAACACCTGGTCGCGCACCACCTAACTCTTTTAACATTTTTTCAGCATCTGATGCTTCAGCTTTTGCCAGTGCAGCCGTAACCTTTTCTTGTTCATCTTTCTTTACATTTATCTCTGGAAGATCAACGTCTTCTTCCTCTTCGTCAGATTCAGCTTCTTTACAAAACCATTGATTTTGATAACAGTCATAAAATTTTTTTCGAATATCATCTGATTGTTGATTATAGTCATATTCTGAATACACACCTAAATTACACATATCTTTTATGCACTGTTTCATTTTTATTCATTTGGAAGAAAAACAATGTCGGTCGAATGCATAGAATGGCAGCAGAACTTACATGATCCTCTTCCACTTCGTCAACAATTAAAAACACGTAGTGATGCTAATGCATTACGATTCATTCTCAGGGAATTAATAACAAATAGTATCGACGCACATCAACGTAAACGGGCACTGAATGATTCACATATTGGATATGTACGTGTATCTTTTATTCACGTAAAACCAGACTTGTACTTGATTCGTTGTCATGATAATGGAGATGGTATTCCCAAAAATAAATTTGTACAATATCTATTTACTCAGGACGGTTCGGCAAATATAAATGTGAATTTTACCACAGGTGGAAAAGGTGATGCAAAAATTATCTTCTTCAGTTCACGTTCCTATCTCATTATGAGCCGAACGAGCATCAGTGATGCATTCACTGTATTTGGACGAGCACGAGAATGTGCATATCACACTAACTTACAGTGTGAAGCTTTGCATAATCCAGTATATGTATCAGACGTACGATACCCACATAAAATTTGTGAATGTAAAACCACCTTTGAACACACTGATTCTAATTGGCAAAATTGGTGTGAAGATCGTGATGAGTTACGAAACATACAAGGAACTACCATCGAAATATCCATCTGTCCTGAAATGATTGATGAATATGCTAAAATAGCAAAAATAACAGAGAAAAATCATCTACAATGTTTAACGTTTCTTGCACATCAAATTATCGAAAATAGCGATATTAAACACATTGAATTTTTCGTGGATGAATTACCAGCAGTACCGCTGATTAATCTATCCATGTTAGAGCGGATACCAAATTCTCATTATCTACCAAACGGCTACAATGACGACAGCGTGCGTGTATTTTTAGCCAATAATGCCTCATCTTTTATCGTAGTATTATCAGAGTTTGGTGTTTTCCAATTTCGTATACAAATGTCTCGATGTCATCCAAAACAGTTGATTATACAGTGTAAAGAATCTCGAACACAACTTTCACTGGGAAGAGATCAGTTTATTGGAACATTACGTGCTGTTCTACAAGAACATTTGTTTAAATTATTTGAAGCAAGTGGAAGAAGTATCTTTAAAGAACCTGATCAGATGATGCTTATACACAGTGAAAAATTGGCCTTGACGACCAACTCCAGTATACTTCTCAAGTATTCCGAATCTCGTGCAGGACATAAAAAAATGAGTTATTTATTGACAGAACCTTGTATTACATTGCAAGACGTATCCGATATGCGTAGTAGTCGTATGGAAAAGATATTGGAAATGCCAGTACAGCTTGTGTGGCTATGTGTAACTTCTCAGATGTTGATTATGGAAATAAAACAACACGCTATATGGAATCGTCGATATCCATGTAAATTCAATTCATTGAGTTTTCACTTGTTCGTACAGCGAGAAAATCAGAAAGCCGATTCTTTCCATGTACTCGGTGGTCACATATCTTTGACTGATTGTTGTATTGTACGCGTCAATCCGTTCCTGAATAATTCATCCCAATGGAAATATCCACTATGTAAAACATCCCGCGCTAAGTCACTAAAAAGTTTGCAGCAGTTGTGGTATTTGTTAGCACATGAAATGGCACACTGTCTTGACAATGAGATTCATACAAGCTGTTCTGATCACGATCTGGCTTGGTCTATGAATTTTGAGTTTATACTTCACGAATTCTCCAAAGTGAATTTATGTGATTTTTTATGGTCAACGTTCCAAAAATCTATTCAACTATGCACACAAGATTTAATGGCAAGGTGGCGAAATGTACTGAGACATAATTATCAAACAGCTATGACAGGAACAAAACGAAGACGACCTGATCAAAGACGAATCAAGGTGCCAATGAAACTTAATTTGTAAAGAGTATGGTTTAGGAAGGTTACGTGTTTTTAGACACTTTTTACACTACGATTATACTCCAACCAGTTGCATTTGGTGATGACGATAATTGAACACTATTAGAAGCACCGGTCAAGTATATTTCTGAGCACGTTGAACCACGAACGCCTGATACTAATTTAATTTGATATGTTCCGTTATCTGGTTGTGTGGGAATGATTTGCCAGTACCGACGCAGTGATACGTCATTCGCTGATGCAAGATACGTTCCATTTGTATTTCCACAAGTAAATGCACTTAGTTTTAGAGGTACACATGCAGAATTTGGTATTAGATAGAAGGTGGCTTTGGAATTGCTTGCTACTAGTTGTAATTTCCATCGGTCGCGTATGTCAGTAGGAACTTTTGTTGACGTGGTAATCATGGTTGGAGTGCTTACTCCACATCCACCAGATACAGCCAAACTCTTGTCATCCTTTGCTAAACGTATGTAAACTGTTTTGTTATTAAGACTCGTCGCGTCGTATTTTAGATAACTATCATCGAATAGGCTACTCGCTACAAACGATGTTCCACTTGCACCACTGAATCCAGTAAAACCAGTTTGTCCTCCCGTACTGCCGGCTGGTAACAAGGCAAGAATAAGGAACGTTATACCGGTTGCAAGTAGCGCAATAAATATAATAAACAATAAGACATATACAAATGTTCTCGTGCCTGATCTACGTCGACCACTCATTTAATTTTTAAATGTTTTAAATAAATGCTAACAAAACGCCAACTCGTGTTTTTGCTGGTTATTTCCGTAATTGTTTGGTTATTGATGGTTACGTATGGCTGGGCTACTCCACGGTCATGGCAAACGAATGAGGTGTGGATGTCACATCAGTTCTGGCTCTTCTTATTACTGGGAGTGTGGTCAAATTTAGAAATTTATCATGGTTATGTGCTAGTGATTATATGGGAGATTTTCGATAAATTAGTTGGATACCCTAAAAGTGCATCTAAAATTGCTACAAATATAGTAACTAGTAGTTTAGGCTATTCGGTTGGCTTTGGTCTTAGACAAATTTGTTGGTAAAGTATTATGGTAAATAGAGGTTATTCGACACGCTTAGACAAATTTGTTGGTAAAATAAAGATTGATTATACAGTTGTTCCATACGTGATAGTCCAACCACCTAGAACACCTGTCGTGGTTGTAGCACCACCTGTAAATGAACTTGAGGTAGAAGCATTTACATAAAATAGCATTGTTCCAGTATCCTGTATAACAATTCTTCCAAATGTTGTTTGAGGAGTTCCAGTATCTATCGTTGGTACAGGACCAGTCGCCGTAAAACCTGCGGGCGGACGGTCTGCAACTGGTAGTGGAGTACTAGATACAATTACACCGTTATTACCTGATAATGTTGATGAGGTGTTGCCAACACTATGTATCATGACTATATTACCAAATTTGCGTACTTTTAGAGTCGATGCTGTAGTCGCTCCTCCAGGTACAAATGTAAAACCAGTTGTAAAATCTGATTCGTCAACGCCAACTGTGCCAGTCGGGCCGGTGGGTCCGGTCGCGCCAGTGTTTGTAGCCGTACCGGGAATACCTTGCGTTCCTGTGTCACCTTTCGATCCCGTATCGCCTTTCACACCTGTATCACCTTGAACACCTTTACCTACTATACCCTGGGGACCAGTCGTGCCAGTCACACCAGTGGGCCCGGTCGGACCCGTTGCACCTTGCGCTGCAGGTATACCAGTAGCACCCTGAGGACCTGTATTACCTGAATTACCCTGTTGTCCTGTTGGTCCGACTGTTAAAATGCCGACATCTGTCCAGACACCCGTTGCACAATTTAGTACTAATGCATGATTCGTTACATTGGATGGTAAACCTACAGGAAGTGATTTGTTTGCACGATTATCAGAAGTTACAAACACAAAGAAACCACCTGTGCTACCGTTATTGAAACAACCAGAAGCTGGGATACCTCCCGGTCCGAAAAATGCATCATCTACCACACCAACGTATTGGAAACCGAAATCACGTCCGTTAATACCTGATGGACCTCGAGGTCCAGTAGCACCTGTAGCGCCTGTGCCGCCAGTATCGCCTTTCAGACCGTTTGGACCTTGGAATCCTTGTTGGCCTGTGTCGCCTTTCGGTCCGTTCGGTCCTGGTGGTCCTGCTGGAGGATTGGGAAAGAATACTCCAAATAAGATATACAAAATGATAATCAATACAAGTAATATAACCGAAAACACAATTAGTCTTCGTTGTGATTCAATAGACATATTTTTAGTTTAAACATTAATATTTCATTTCTCGAAAGAAAAATGTCCGAAACCAAGGGTGAGCAAGCGAAAAAGTCAAGCGATCATTTTGACAATCCAACAATTCAACAGGCATTGCGCGTTTTTGAGTGCAAAAAAGATGGAATGTGTGGAGCCGGATGTAATACATGTGCTGAAGTGGTTAATAATAAATATTATCGAAAGAGTGGCTCCGGTAAAACACAAGACGACGATGACGATGATGACATGCCTGGCTTGGAGTGTGCTATTCATGGTGTACTCGTTCAAAATAATAAATGCCCAATATGTGAAAAAGTGTTAAAACGTTACTGCGACTTACATGATTTGCGTTATGTAAAAACTTGTCCACGTTGTCCCAAGAAACGTCTTGGAGAAGTACTGGTTCCTAGCCTTGAAGTAGCAAGAAAATATGTGCAAGATGTATCGAAATGCCCAGACAGTAAAATACGAGCCTACTTGATGGTAGATAAATTAAGAAGTTTATTCTACTTAGCAGAAGGTGTACTTGGTACAATGATAGAAAGCGTGGAAGATGAATTCTCAAATGACCTATCCCTTACAGTCACAAAGGAAAAGGTGAATGAAGTATTCGCCCTGATACAACAAGAGGTTCAACATTTAGGTACGTATATATTACGTGGTTAGAGACCAATACCTAATTTGTGATAAAAACATTAAATTTGCCCATACTAGATCTTGTTCAGTAAACATTTGTTTTAAAAGTGTGTGGGGAATAGCATCGGTTAAAGTAGCTACGTTGTCTTCGGTCACTTTTGCATAAATTCTAACATAAGGTTTTGTGGTTTCATCTGACCAGCTACGTGCGATATCCTTCCATGTTATTCCTTCGCTTACCTTGATAAAACATACAATTTCCATCATTCGCTTTAATAACTGTAATGGCCATTGAATGGGTTCGTCATTTCGTATTATGATGTCTGCAAACGTACTAAATTTTCCGACAATAAGTTCACCATCGGAATCTACTTTAATCGAATTTTTAACTTGCTGCCACGTTTTCATCATGTCTCGAAATGGCAAACAAGGCACAAAGTCAATTGTTTCCAACTTACGTAGTGCATGGTCTGTGTAATCTCGAATAGCTTTTATTAATGTATCAGCCCTCGTAATAGGTAGCTTGTGACCAATGTCTGCTTTTGATTGATAACATGTATCCGTCATGAGTTTTCGCTTATTTTTACAGTCAATTACCCATGCCAGAAATTCATCTAAAACTGATCCGTATGCATTTTCTTTGATCAACATTTCTATTAAAGCTGTGCCTGTAATACCTTGCATCGCTGCAGAATAAATCTCTGGGTAAATTAGATTTGCTTGTTCACAAGAAAATTTATACTCTTTATACAGTTCTTTAGTACACATTCGTATTTTTATATATCATAGCCTTCTAATTGTAATTTAGTAGCTAGCATATACATTTCTCCACGATCTGGTCGTTTCGGTAAAGCAGCACCACCAGGCAACGGCTTTCGATGAAAGGAAAACAGTATTCCTAGACCAGTAGATGGAAGAACACACACTCCTTCAAGAGGAATACGCATACGGCTAAATTCTGTTTTGGAACTCACACATAACACTTTCAATGATTCCCAATGTCTAACGTAAAATGTAGTGCCGTCTTCTGTAAAATTCCTCAGATCATTTAAACTCACAATGAATGTAACGATTTCATCTTTATGTAAGAATACTACTTCACATGAATCCTTTGTCAACTCTTTAACGCACTGAATTTTAGTGGGTTCTTGAAAACGAATGGCTACACGATCTTCAAGTATGGTTCGGAACATATGAAATCTAGTCAAATAGATAATTTATGGATTTTTGGTACTCTTGACTCTCTACGCTTTTTTTATTTCAGGCCCTAGTACACTTCGTTTGATTTTATATCGTGTTCTACCATTTTACGTACTAGGCTGTCAAAATTGGTTCTGGGTTCCCATCTCAGTCTTAAATTTGCTTTTGCAAAATTACCCATCAATTCGTCTACTTCACATGGTCTGAAATATTTGGCATCAACACATACACGTTCAATTCCTTTTGCATCTTTACCAACTTCTTTTAGACCTGAACCAGACCAGATAATTGGGATATTTGCCACTTTAAATGCTTGTTCTGTAAATTCACGAACAGTATGCTGTTGACGAGTAGCTAAAACGTAATCATCGGGTCTATCTTGTTGCAACATCATCCACATGCCTTCACAAAAGTCGGGTGCGTATCCCCAATCACGTTTACTATCTAAATTTCCAAGGGTGATCTTTTGTATTTCACCACGGAGTATTCTGCGTATACCGATAGTGATTTTGCGTGTAACAAATGTTATTCCCCTGCGTTCGGATTCGTGGTTAAATAAAATTCCACAGCAACAAAACGCTCCGTACGCATCACGATATAATCGTACCATGTGATGTGCAAATAATTTTGAGATAGCGTAGGGACTAACTGGATTAAACGGAGTATCTTCATTTTGGAGTTTATGTTCACCTACTTTTCCGTATAGTTCACTGGTAGAGGCTTGATAAAATCGACACGTGCTTAATAAATTTGTGCTTCGCAGTGCTTCAAGCAATCGTATTGTGCCTAAGGCATCGACGTTTGATGTGAATTCTGGCATATCAAAGGATACTTTAACATGGCTTTGGGCCGCCAAGTTGTATACTTCAAATTGTTTTCGATCGGGATGTTTTTGTTTAATCTTTTCTAATACATGTATCAAACAAGCAGAATCTGTTAGATCACCGTGATATAAGTGTAATTGATCAATTATATGATCGATTCGATGAGTGTTAATACAAGAAGCCCGGCGAATGATGCCGTGAACGAAATATTTTCTTTCTAATAAGAATTCGGCAAGATAAGAACCGTCTTGCCCAGTAATGCCAGTAATCAGTGCGACATGGCTCATTCTGGAATATGAAAATTTAATTCCTATACATTTTAAAAAACATGTCTCTTCAACCTGGTGCACTTCCTCCCGGTGAGGTTAATCCATTACTGGTACCAGCTCAATTATTTTCTGCATCTAAGGTACAACCTGGAGGACAAGTTCCCCAGCAACTGACTCAATCTGTAGCAGCAGTTCCACCGGGTTTGTATCCACGATTATCGAAGGTAAATCCTCCATTAAATCCTGTTGTTGCCGGAATTCCTTTACCGTCTGGTACTGTTGTGGCCACTTCGGTACAACGACCGGGCCCTGCTCCACCTTTAATTGTCGCACCTTCCGCGACTCCGTTGGTGGTTGCTGCTCCATCCTTAATTCAACCGGGCGGGGGTAGTGTGATTCAACCTCCACTCGCTGTGACACAAGCGTTACAGAAGATGGATAATCTTATTAATTCACCAACTGTTACTCAAGCACAGATTTCAGCAGTGGTGGGTGAATATCAGAACGCTGCAGGTCAGTTAACTCCTGCTGAGCAACGTCTGTATGCACGTGCTTTCGTCCCTAAACTCCAAGCTTTAGTTCAACAAGGTCGTATATCGCAAGCAGCTGTGGATGCATTCTTAGGTGTGCCACAAGCTCAAGTAGCTCAATTCTTGGCCGCATCACAAGCTGCTGCACCAGCTACGGTACCTGTTACTTTACAAATTCCGGCCGGTGTCAGTGTAAAGTACACAGCTGCCGAGTTAGAAGCCAAAACTCTGGTGGAGTTACGTGCCATGTGTAAAAATATGGACATTCCGAATTGTAGCGTGCCCAAACGTAAAGCTGAATTGATTGATTATTTATTACGTGCACAAACGACAGCTGCTGCTGTTCCTACTGCTATTCAGCCTACGATTGGCTCAACTGCCGTAACTACATGGTCCCAATTTGCACGTCGTGAATACTTAGAAGATCAACTCCGTACTGACTTAGTTAAACAATGTCGTCGCTTCGGTATTATTCCTGGATGCTATGGTATGAAGAAACGAGAGTTGGTGGATGCTATTTTGAACGTGTCTCCATCTGAATTGAAATCTACCGAACTGACTGTAGCTGAGATGAAAGAATTCTGCAAGTCTCGTGGTATTGAACGTTGTTATGCTATGAATCGTGCAGCCTTAGTGTCGGCGTTGGGTTATCCTCCTGAGGTGTCAACCGCAGTACCTGCCCCTGCCCCGGCCGCTGTTGCCGTGCCCGCAGTGGCAGGATTAACGTATGAGCTGTACGGCAAAACGTATACATTTAATCCCGCTTTAATTGACAATTATCCCGTAGATGCTCTGAAAGCTATTTGCTTAAAAGTGAACCCGAAAGGCATGGAGCCGAAATGTCCTCAAACCAAAGACGCGTTGATTGCATTGATTCAAGCTAAAATGGCCACTGTGCCGTTTACCTCTGGAGTAGTTGCACCGTCAACAGGTGCTTTGGCCGCAATGCGTGCTGTGCCTCCTGCGCCTGGTATAACTCCGCTTGTTCCGCCTGGTATGGCACCAAGAGCTGGTACGTATGCTCAATATTATGGTGCGTTTGGATAAATAAAATGCTAGCAAACATTACATTTCCGTATATAAAAAATAATATTCATACTTTAGTTGTTCCACTAGAATTACAATCTGCTTGGTACAATATGAAACAACTAATGCTTGACGTGTTGGTAAAAATTAAAGACATTGAAGTTGGAGGACCGTATGATATCAAATATGGTTTTGCAGTGACTCCACGTTCAAGTAAGTGGGACGACAAAACGAATAAACCATATACAGAACTGAATAACTCGAGTTATACTGGAATTGTTTGGCATTCTCATCCTTGGATAGCATCAAATAGTGTGAAACAAGCACCTCTTAATGCATTTCCTTCAGTCGAAGACTTAGATTTTGTAATTCGCCAACCAACATTAATTTCAATAATTGTTACTCATCGAGGTATTTTCGTGCTCGGAGCATTACGTCCACCTGAGTTTATGAAAGATGTCAATGGTAAACAAATGTACGAAACGTTTAGAAATATACTTAACCTACCGTTGGACAATCCTAAAGCATTGGAATATGGATTCACTCAAAACAATACGAATCTCATTAATGCATGGGCAAACCAATTTGACGTATTTATTAATCATATTCCATTTGACGCTGCATTTGATTTAGAGAATACCAATCGAGTGATACAAGAAATTTATAAACTAAGGACGAGGCAATAAATTATGTGTGATTTAACAATGCACCAGCTTTCGCCAATGTATCTGCTTGAGCATTTCCATAATATCTTAACTTACGAGCTACCCACATAAAATCAGTATTACGTTGTCTGGCTGGTGTCCAAAGCTCATCGATTTGTTTTGAAATTTTTAGGTTGACTGGTTCAGAACCATCTTTCTTTTTCCAACTGTTTCTTTTCCAATTAGATAGATATTCTGTAATTACCATATAAGCATATTGACTATCGTACTTGATTAATACCTTTTCTGTATCTTTTATAGTTTGAAAGAGCCTAAACATAGCATAAAGTTCGGCTTCTTGATTTGTTTGTTTATACGTTGCAGGTAAACGTTCACTTATATTTTTAGGATCATTGTCTCCGAAAAACACTCCACAACCTGCGGTAGCGTCTTTTTTACCATTTTTTAAACAACTACCATCCACATACACAACGACTCTGTCACCCAATTGTTTCTTTTCCTCTTCGTAATCTGCTTTTGATACACCCTGTTTTGATATTGCCTTTTTTGCCTCGTATGTTTTCATTTTTCTTGAATAAATGGAAACAGTATACAAGAATTGTCCCAAAAGTAAAACTATATTAGATAATGCATTTTGGATTGATTTAAGAACTACTGTTCAAAATATTCCAAGAGGAGTGATGAAATTTATTAGTCATGATCATAAACTTGGGCTAATTTGTAAAAATCACGAAAATATATACACATTTATGCAAGAACAAACATATGATTCATACACATGGACGGGTACGTGGGGAGCAATGAATCAAGCAAGATGGGCTCAATTAGATGAATTGATGCTACAAATTCATGAATCAAGTAATTCTGGAAAAACATAACATTTACCCGACAATGGAAAAACTACCATGCTTTTGGAAAGAGGAAAAATCGTGCACAAAGTGTGCTCCATGCGCGTATCGTAAATGGCAAAGTGAACAAAAAATACAAGATACAGTCTATCATCATGGTGTGTTTGACGTAGTTTTTGTATTACTCAAAGAAGGTTTGTTATTCATACATCGTCGAGTATCAAAAGAATCAGAACCTTCACCTTCCTGGGTTCGTAATACAAGCGAGAAACTGGAATGTGGAAATATACCCATTAAATTTGATGCGTTTCGCTTTACGGAAGTTCGTTTCCCGGAATTAGTAGGGGGAATAAGTGCAGAGTCAGGCGGTGGTATAAGAGGATGGTTACGTTCCTCAGGTAAAAACTTTTCAATTAATATGGGTCAAAGTTTATCAGGTATAGAAGGAGAATATACTACATGTGTAATACTTTGAATTTTCCAGATGTCATTTCGAGCAAACTTGGACTGGATTGTAGTGTATTGCAAAAACAAAGAGTTTGTAAAAGTGAATACGAAAAAGTGTTGTAATCCACAAGAATGTTTTCAAAAAATAATTGACTTAGGGACTCCTGCCATGACATTTGAAACCTTTGCAAAACTAGCGAATATCATGTTTACGTATACGAATTATTTTGATATAAGTTTACAACACGGCCAAGATTATTATCAAATAAAATCAATTATTCCAGATGTCGTCAACAAAAGAGCCAGCAAAACTTGATCATATCTACATTGGCGAATTATCTTGGAAAGACGGCATAGACATAAAGAAGTGTCTATTCGAAATATGTTCATCATGTCATTATCTGTTTGGCGCCACGTTGTGTATACACTTTGCACTAAATAAAAATAATGACATTACATATGTTAACCCATTTTCAGATATTTCCATGGCTGATGTTACTACATTTAGTTCACTTCTTGAAAGTTATACGGATGCTTATTCTATCATTATACACTCTGGAGAAAATAAGTATCATATGTTTAATCATCCAAAGTAAAATATCATCCTAAGGAAATCGTCCTAAATATTAATTTCTAACGTATCTCCTCTAAATATAACTATACCTTTGATAAGATATTCATCCCATTGTAATATTTTTTGACATAACCATTCATCAAAAACTTTCTCTACCCAGCTTTCTTGCTCATTACCATCGGCATAAATACAAAGCATGAACTTATCATCATCAGTTAATTCTTTGACTGGTATCATATAAGATTTGCGATAGTCCGTTGCCGTAATTCGTACGTTTTTAACTTGGTCAAAACTTAATTTCATTTTCGGTTGAAGGCTATCTAAACGTGCCGTACAAAACTTTTCTACATTCTTTGGATCGATACCTGTGCCTTGTTTTATTGCCGTATCTCCTTTAATACCGATATCGTTTAAGATATCACCAAACGTAAAAGTAACACCCCAACGAGTAATAGTATCAAAATAAGACATGAAAAGTGAATCTAGAAATCAGTTAAATATAAAAAATATATCGAAGCTGGGAGTTGAACCCAGGATCTTCTGCGTGTAAAGCAGATGTGTTGCCACTACACCACTCCGACAACCACTGAGATTTGAACTCAGATTTCTGGATTCAAAGTCCAGGGTCCTAACCTTTAGACGATGAGACAAATTTTAAGTATTAATTCAAGCTAGTTCTAACACACGAAAATTACGTAAGGTGCCATTGACTGGTGGTTGAAAAGTAAGTTCATATGTACGAGTTGGTAAAGGTATACTTACTTGTTCGCCAACTTTAACTTCAATAAACATAGGACGATTATTATACAGTATATCAAATTTATTCTTATTTAATGTTGCACAAAATGACATTTTGGATGGATCAATCTCTTTAGCTGACAAGTAGATAGGCTCTCGAATACGTCTCTGGCAGTTTATGGGCTTACCGTTTCTAGACTTACGATGTCGGAATCCACATTTTATGCAACGCATGAATTTCTGAAAAAATCAACAAGTGCTTCTTCAGTATTTTGTCTACATGCATCCATATAAGGTTCCTCATTTACCTCATACACTGGACTCAAACCATTCCGTATTCTGAAAATATTCATCCAGAGTCGTGCCGTACGACCATTGCCATACATAAACGGATGAATTTGTGTAATTTTAAGATGTATGCCTGCTGGTGACACTTTATTAGCTTGGACATCTTGCCAAAATTCATTCATTAGCTTAAGTACATCTTTGCCATTCGGAGGTACATATGCAATTTTATTTAACTGATCTTCTAGCATTTTAGGCCATTGATCAGCTGGAATTTTCGAAGTAATTAAGCGTTGAATTTCGGGGAACGTTTTGATTTCTTCTTCAGACCAATATTTCCGAACATTTAGCACCGACATATCTTCACGAAACACTATACTTTGGTACGGCTGAGTGTCATCTCGAAATGTTCCGTTGCCATCTTTAGGAATAAGGAAACGAGTGGTATTCTGTGTTAACAACTCTTGTGTTGTTTTCAAATGTTCTAGTGTAATCTCCCGTACGTCTCGTTTGTATAAATTTTCTTTTTCCACATATTCTAATGTTTTAAACATGTTTGCAAAATCTTCTTCCGATAAATTACATGTAGTCTTTGAGATCGGATGTGCATTAATGGCCATTCGAACCACATTCATTTTTTCTTGAATTTTGTATGAAAAGACGAAATCGAAATACTCCTACAGAGCGTAATATTATAGCGGCGTCGCAGAAATGGCTTTGTGCCGAATGTGGTACGTTATTGTCTGCTCATTTTCATGTTGATCATAAACGTGCTTTGTGTAATGCAGGTAATAATTTATTGAGTAATTTACAAGCTATTTGTCCAAACTGTCATGCTATCAAGACGTATCGAGACATGGATCCTAAGCGATATGAAGAACAAACAGGAAAAAGTAAGTATTTTAAACCTGGACCATTAAGCTTGAATTAAGTAAAAGCACGCTTAAACGAATCAATAATCACAACCCTATTCACTACCGCACTAAAAATACTCGATATCACTATCTTCAGCCTCTTTCTCGGCTTTCTTCTGTTCTTCAAATCGTACTGCATCAAGAAATGATTTATATCGACTAACAAACGGAGACAAATACCTCTGTGCTTGACGAAATTGTCCTACAGCTAACATAGCCAAAGCTCGAAATCCACTTACCATGGCTGTATAATTTAAACTGTGTTTGGGTACGTCTGGGTGGTCAGCTACATCCATTTTCAAAATACGTTCTACTGTACCTTGCACGAGCTGATCTAAATACACAAAATAAATCAGTAATAAGTTTTTGGATATCTCACCCATGTTTGTCATGATTAAGGCATGACCGCTTAATGGAGCGAGTACATCAATGGTAAAGTATGTCCGTCCCGTTTGGAACAATTGTTGGGCGGTGCGCATAACCGGATCTGACCAAAATTGTATTTCACGATCGCTTGCTTTTTCAAA
>Ga0207686_10000692_pt1 | contig 20897 bp, 14 predicted proteins | sample KBSM24metaG_FD_184396 | JGI IMG/M metagenome (GOLD analysis project Ga0207686, IMG submission 184396) | Miscanthus rhizosphere microbial communities from Kellogg Biological Station, Michigan, USA - KBS M2-4 metaG (SPAdes) (version 2) | ecosystem: Host-associated > Plants > Roots > Rhizosphere >...
GAGTCTGTCGGAAAAAGGATTTTCTCTGTGTAACTCTGTGGAATCTCCGTGCCTCTGTGGTGAAATTACTCAGAGAAATCAACCACAGAGGCACCGAGATCGCACAGAGAACCACAGAGTTTGGTTTTCCCGACAGACTCTCCCGGGGTGCGGTCATGACTAACGACTTTTCCGGTGGTCTCCGCGGACTCCGACCACCGGCTACTTTCTGGCAACCCTTCGGGTTGCGCTCTTCATCCTTGCTTTTTACGCATCAATGCTCACTGCTCTCGCTTTCTGCCTACTGCTTCTCAGCCCATCTCGCAACCTTCTCGACCCAGCCAGGCGCAGGGCGGTCCCAATCCCAGTGTCCCGGTTTCGCAGCCACCCAAAGACCGTGATCGGCGTCAGGCACGACCTCGACACGATAGTGTTTGTTGCCGCCGCGCTTTAATGACAGCTCGATTCGCCGCGCGCTCTCTGGTGAAGGCGTGCTCTTATCTGCCTGACCGAAGATAGCGAACACGGGAACCTTAACCTGCTGCCACACAGGACGAGGATCGAAGTCCAACTGCGCGCTGCCTGCTTGCCAACTGCCGTCCTCGCGCGGAAGCTTGAGCGGAAATCTATCGAGCAGAGGATACCAGGGCTGCTGTTGCGCGCGCGTCCGCGCGGCCGCAAATTCTTCCCAGGTCACTCTCTTGCGAATCACGTCGTCGGCCATCTTCAAGAGCGCGACGGCCTGGCTAATCTGGTCTTCAGGAAAACCTCGGTCGCGGAGTTTCACTTCGTCATCGTACAACTCCTGTTCAGCAGGAGTGACGCCCCCGCCCGAAATCGCGATCAGAAAGGCGATGTCCTGCGAACGCGAGGCGGCCAGAGGCGCCAGCCAACCGCCCTGACTAAGTCCCCACAATCCCACGCGCCGGTGATCGATGTCGTTTCGTCTGCACAGAAACTGCACTCCGGAGAGCGCGTCGGCGACCAGGTTGTCGAAGTTGTCGCCGGTGCGATACCAGTTTGGTCCCGTCGATTCGCCGGTGCCGCGCTTATCGTAAATCAAAGTCGCAAAGCCGCGACGAGCAAAAAGATCGGCGAAATACCGCAGGTAGCTTTCACGTGTTTGGGGACCCGAGCCGTGGAAGAAAACTAAGGCCGGGTGCGCACCCTTCTTTAGCGGGACGAAGAGTGTGCCGGCGAGTTTGATTTCACCGCTGGGGCCGCTGGGAAAGGTGACGGTCTCTCGGGTGTAGCGCATATCTCTGTGCTCACGCCACAAGCGGAAGATGGCCGGGTGCGGTTCTTCTTTGTAGAAACGGCCGAAGTATTTGCCGGCAATACTTTCGTTCGTCAGGACACCTTCGAACTGTTCGGGCTCGCGGCCGAGGGGAAGTTCAAAGTGTATTTTGCCGGACTCGGATCGGACGTTAGCGAGCGTGTAGTCAAAGATGTAGAGGTCCGGAACATCAATGCTACCTTTCAGCTGGTTGGGCTCCCCGTTGAATTCAACGCGGAATTCAACGTTGAACCGCAACTCCCTGCCCGCATCGGCGATAACGCCTTCCCAATAGCCTCCGATGTTTGTTTGCGCAACTGTAGAAGTAAGCAGACCCGTCAGCGAAAAGGTCATCAGAAACAGCATCTTTGTTAGCCGTCGCATGTGTTGCCTCCTGGCGAGGTTTTTTTGAGTTATCTGGCTTGATGGTAAGGACGCGTGAGAGGCCGAGAGTGTTATCCAGGCGGTAACACAAAAATTGGGGTCAGCCGGACATGAAGCATTGCCTCACCATGGATGATGAAAATAGCATGGAGCGATAGTAGTCTGACCCCGATCTGAACTCAACCACGCAAGGTTCGGCTTCCGGGATCAATAACCGATAGCCAATCCATCTTTGCGTGGATCGGACGCACCCATAAGAGTCCCGTTCACCGGATCAATCATGATTGCCTGGCCCCCACCCATCGATGATCTCAGTACGCCGGGAGGTGAAGCCCGCACGTGGCCCAGCGCGATTAGCTGGTCAATCACTGTTGCCGGAATTTCATCCTCGAGCAAGACGGCCCGACCGCTCATATAACGGTAGCGCGGTGCATCAATCGCTTGCTGCAACCCCATCCCCAGATCGATGATATTGACCAGAACCTGAACATGTCCCTGGGGCTGAATACCGCCACCCATAACGCCGAACGACATGAACAGCTTGTTATCTTTAAAGACCATCGCCGGAATGATCGTGTGAAATGGGCGCTTGCCCGGCTCGAGATGGTTGGGGTGGGCTGGATCCAGTGAAAACGAACTACCGCGATTCTGAAGTACGATTCCCGTATCGCCGGCGACAATCCCTGATCCAAAAGCGTCGAAAAGACTGTTAATGAACGACACGGCGTTGCCGTCCTTGTCGACGACCGTAAAGTAGGTAGTGTCTGAACCGACGTTGATTGCGCCCGGCGGTGGTGAATCGAGGGTTTTGTCAGGATCGATCAGGGCGCGTCGTTTGGCAGCGTAGTCCTTCGACAGCAACTCGACTACCGGCACTTTGGAGAAAGCCGGATCAGCGATGTAGCGATTGCGATCGGCGAAGGCAAGTTTGGTTGCTTCAATCAGCGTGTGATAGTAGCGGACAGGTTGGGCACTCAACGCTGCCAAATCGAAACCCTCGAGAATGTTGAGCGTGAGTAACGCAGTTAACCCCTGTCCGTTCGGTGGAATTTCATAGACCGTGTAACCGCGATAATTGGTCGAGATCGGTTCTACCCAGACTGATTTCTGCGCTGCCAGGTCTGCCAGTGTAATGAAACCACCGTGCTTCCTGGAATAGTCGGCTATGCCACGCGCTATTTCACCTTTGTAGAAAGCATCGCGGCCGCCGCGGGCCAGCGTGCGGAAGGTGCGAGCCAGGTTCGGTTGACGGAAGATCTCGCCTGGCCGTGGCGCTCTCCCCTCAATCAGGTAGTTAGTTGCTGCTGCGGGATTCTGCTTCAACTTTGTCACTTCGGCGTTCCAGTCTTCAGCAGTCTTCTCCATGACTGGAAACCCGTTCTCTGCACAATCAATAGCCGGCGAGAGCAGATCCGACAGCTTCATAGTGCCGTACTTTTCCAATAACGTTACCCAGCCATCAAAAGCACCGGGCACGGTGATACTCTCCATGCCGAACTCCGGCATCTGTTTAGTCTGCCGCTTGGCAAAGTAATCAAGACTCAAAGCTCCTGGTGCTCGCCCACTGGCATTAAGGCCCTTCAGCTCCTTCGTTTTCGACCAGTAAACGAGCATGAAGGCGTCGCCGCCTACGCCGGTCATCATGGGTTCCGTTACATTGAGCATGGCCGCCATTGCGATCGCCGCATCGACGGCATTGCCACCGCGTTTGAGAACCTCAAGACCGACCTGCGAGGCGAGCCGTTGGCTGGTAGCAACCATTGCATGTTGGCTCCGCACAACCGATCGACCCGGCTTGACTAGTGAGGGCCGGTTTTTGTCCTGGGAGTTTTTGTCATGTGCTAAGGGGTGGATGTTTGTCATTAACACCAGCGCCATTATCGCAGTTGCAAGGTAGATTCGAGCTGCTCGCGGCAATGAAATAATTGTCGTTCGGGACATAGGAAAACCTCTCCAACCAGCGTCGGGCCAGGTTGGGCGACTGACGGTTTCAATGCTTGGGAAGAAGTGTCAAATCCGCGCACAGCATCAACGCGGCAATTGTAACAAATCAGTCAGTACTTCTCGTCGATTTGCGATGTCAGTCGATTCTTCTCACTAAGGAGCGAGCCGCTCAGTGCCGGGAGCGCGGACGTCCTCGTCCGCAGATTCTTTTGACGCCCGGAAGTTGCGATAAAGACAGGCGATCCGGTTCCCGCTTCGCGCCCATAGCGGACGGGGACGTCCGCGTTCCCAGCATCAGTGCTCAAGCAAGTCTCGGGTCGACTTTTGAGCAAAGCCACTGCCTGGGTCGCAATCCTTCGGGCGGTCTACTGCATCAAAGCAGGCGCAATTCCCTTTCAAGCGGTAAACGCAGCTATCAATCACAGAGGTGTTCAATGGAAATGTTGCCCCGGCGAGACCTGATTTCTATCGCCCTCGCGATCACCTGCATCATCGCGGCCGGATTCCCAGCTAATGCTCAGGATGTTATCCGGATACAGACCGAGCTCGTTAATCTTAATGTCGTCGTGAAGGATCGCGAGGGCCGTCGTATCACCGGACTTCGTAAGGAAGACTTCGAAGTTTTCGAGGATGGTTCACGCCAGGAGATCACCAACTTCAGGGCCGAAGAGGCACCGTTGCGGCTGGTCCTGGTTTTTGATGTGAGCCTGAGCATGGATGCCGCCCTGCCAACCGTCAAGCAAGGCGCGCTTACCCTGCTCGGCAGCTTGCGCCCGGAAGATGAGGTAAGCATCGTCTCGTTCGCCACCGATGTGCGCCCGCTGTCCGGCTGGCTTAAAGCGGAGCAAGCCAGAGATATCATCAACAACCTCGAGGCTGAGCCGCATCTCCAGCCCGTGACGCCAACAATCTTTCACCCCGGCCACCGCGTCGGCGACTACAACACTTTCCTTTACGAAGCCTTTCTCCATCTCTTCACCGAGGTTAAGAACCCGGACGACCGGATCGCCTTCATCATGTTCAGCGATGGGGTGGACACCGCCGCCGGCCGGGCCGTTCCAAACATTCAAAGGCGAGTCGACGGGATAGGAAAGGAAGTAATCAGACTGGCGCAGGAAAGTTGGGGACTGGTCTATCCGATCCGATACAAGACCGAGCAAATCATTGGCGACCTGCCTCCGGCAGCGCCGAGATCTTTTCCGAACATCATCCGGATCGGGTCCCCTCCGGCGGATCCCGGCCGCGGGATGTTCGCAAAAATTACCGCGGCCAGCGGTGGTGAAATCTTCGACTGGACCACGCGCGCGGATTTGCTCGTGGCGGTTGGGAATGTCCTGGCAGATTTGCGCAGCCAATACGGCCTTGGTTACCGGCCGCCGCTCCGGAACGAAACCGGTTTTCGGCGTCTCAAAGTGCGGGTCAAACGGCCGAATCTGGTGGTGAGAACTCGTGAAGGTTACATCAATCGGCAAATGGATCGGCCGCGGCGGGCAACTTCTCCCTAGTTAAGAATTGCGCCTGGAGCGACCCCGTTCCGCGAGATTGTGATGTTCCTAAGAACGGTTGGCAATCTATCCACCGTTGACATTCAAAAAGGACCCTATAACAGCGGAAGTTCTTCTCAATTTCCCACGCTGCCTGAAACTGCTCTACTTCCCATCGGGCATTTCGTACGTCCAGGCTGATGGTCTTTGTTTGCGATGCGACGATGTAAGTGCACCCGACCACGCCGCCGCGCAGGCCGTGGTCTCATTGGGCTACCTCGACTCGTAGGAGCGTCCAGTCAATCATCACGTCCAAAGACCTAGGCGCAGGTCGAAGCCAATTCCAGTTGCTCCCTGTTCTGCGCCGGCCTGCGCAACTGTAGAAGTAAGCAGACCCGTTAACGAAAAGGTCATCAGAAACAGCACTTTGTTTTTCTTGTGAGTCGCTGCAGTCAGTGATATAAGCGCCGCGCCTGGGTCCCGAAGGATAACTCCCGTCAAAAGGTCATCACCCGGCTCAAAGCGGCGGTGAATGTTCGTGCTGAACACAAAGAGGCGCAAAATGACAAAGACTCTCCGCCGTTTCCTTTCATGCTGCCTAACGATGAGTCTGGTGTGCCTGATTGGTGCGCCAAACACGCGCGCGCAATCAAGCCTCGTTAACTCGCCAACCGTTCAGCCACATCCCGTCAACCTGGATTTTGAACAAGGCACGCCGGGCCAGGTGCCGGACGCATGGCTCTGTTCGACCACGACAAATTATGAGGCCCAGCTCACGGCGGAACAGCCGAAGTCCGGGAAATACGCGGCCGTTCTTCACAGCAAAGAAGGCGCGTCCTCAGGTTCGAGTTTCGGAAACCTGATGCAAGCAATCGACGCCACGCCTTTCCGCGGCCGACGCGTGCGTTTCCGAGCATCAGTGCGAGTGGAATCAGGGCGGGCTCAGTTGTGGATGCGCGTTGACCGCGCTGCAAACAAGCCCGGGTTCTTTGACAACATGTCGGACCGGCCCATCACTTCGGCCCAGTGGCGCGAATACGAGATCATCGGTGACGTTGACGAAGATGCCACGGTTTTGAACATTGGGATGATCCTGCCTGGGAAGGGTAAAGCCTGGCTGGACGCCGTCTCGGTTGAAGATTTAGGGAAGTTGGTGGTGCGCTCTGAAGCGCCCCGGCCTTTGAGTGAGCGTGGGCTCGATAATCTGGTCGCGTTCACTCGCTTGCTTGGATATGTCCGGCACTTCCATCCGAGCGATGAAGCAGCCGTGACTGCGTGGGATGCGTTTGCCGTTGATGGAGTGCTGGCAGTTGAAAGTGCGAAGAATGCGGATGAATTGGCTGCGAGCTTAAGTACGATCTTTCATCGCATTGGTCCCACAGTCCGGGTATTCCCGACGCGCAAGCCTGTGCCGCCTGCTTCCGAGCTCGCACCTCCGTCAAATACTCCCGGTCTCGAGATCGTTACCTGGAAGCACAGAGGGTTTGGGCCGGGTACACCACCCGGCGCGACTTACCACAGTGAACGAGTGCGCACGGCTTTCGTTAACACCGGCGCAGTGCAAAGCTCGCCGCTGCGAATGCCATTCACCGCGGAGCTTGGGGGCGGCGTTTCATGTATCGTGCCGCTCGCTTTGTTTGCCGATGCAAAAGGCACTCTGCCGCACCCGGCCAATCCATCTCCGCAGGCCCAAAACAGTTTGATTAAATATTCCGGCAACGATCGCGCGACGCGTTTGGCTGACGTCGCCCTGGCCTGGAATGTTCTGCAACACTTCTATCCTTATTTTGATGTGGTCAAGACTGATTGGCGCAAAGCTCTGAAGGACACGCTCACGTCCGCAGCGACAGATGAGAATGAAAGTGACTTCGGGAATACCCTGAAGCGAATGGTGGCCCAACTTCATGATGGGCACGGCAACGTTTTTTATCCAGATGCTGCGAGTGGATTCACTGTCCCGGCGATTTTCGGTTGGGTTGAAGGACGCCTGGTGATTACCGAAGTGGCTCCGGCCGGTGCGAACGGTTTGCTGCCGGGCGATATCATTCTCCGAATCGATGGCCGGCCCAGCATCGATGCACTGGCAGAACGCGAAGCGCTTATTTCCGGAGCCACGCCACAGTGGCGCCGGTACGTGGCGTTGATTTTGTTGGCGGACGGTGCGAAGGATTCGGAACTGAAACTCGAGGTGCAAGGTGAAGACGGTCAGTCGCGGTCTGTAATCCTGCGGCGAACTGTGCAAACGGAAAACCTGAACGAAACGCGGCCACCCAAAATCAGCGAGCTGAAACCTGGAATTTTTTACGTCGCGCTTGATCGAATCAAAGACGAAGATTTTCAGGCAGCGTTGCCACAGCTGGAGAAAGCAAGCGGAATCATCTTTGATCTGCGAGGTTACCCGAGCGTATCACCGTTGGTAATTTCTCATTTGATTGATGCTCCGGCGACATCAGCGAGATGGATGGTTCCGATTATTACCAGGCCGGATCGCCTTGACATAGTCGATTACGATACCCGCGGACGCTGGGACCTGAAACCGATTGCGCCGCGGCTCAAGGCAAAACTCGCTTTTCTCACCGACGGACGAGCAATTAGCTACGCCGAGTCGTACATGGGCATTATCGAAGCATACAAGCTGGCGGAAATTGTCGGCGAACCCACGGCGGGCACAAACGGCAACGTAAATCCGTTCACCCTGCCCGGCAATTACACCATCGTGTGGACCGGGATGAAAGTGCTGAAGCATGACGGTTCACAACACCACGGAATCGGCATTCAACCAACAGTGCCGGTATCACGAACAATCAAGGGTGTAAGAGAAAAGCGCGATGAACAGCTTGAGCGAGCGATTGAGGTCGTAAGTCGATAGCGGGGGAGACGTGAAAACATCATCGGGTCCAGCAACATTTATCGAGAGGCTGAGGACCTGAATCGCAGAATCGAAGGCCTGACTTTCCAACGCTGTGGTTAAAATAAGAGAGAATCCAGCGACGGCAAGCCCAATCGGTTGCTCCTGCTACCATTTCTCGCGCTCACTCCCACCTATCAAACAGATCAGGAAAGAAGTGGTATTATCTTGAAAGCATGACTAAACAGATTACAGCCGTATTCGAAAAAGGCGTGCTGCGACCGGAGCACCCTGTGGATCTACCGGAGGGAGAACAGCTTCAATTGATTGTTGTGACCCGAAAACCGCAGCCGCCCAACGGAAACGCGGCGCATGCTCTCGCGGAAATTGCTGCGCTGCCACTCGAAGGTGATCCCGGCTCATTCTCGGGCGCCGATCACGATAGCGTCCTATATCCCAGGTCCTGATGGTTTTCGTCGATACGAGCGCATGGTCTCCAGGCCGAGAATTGGCTCGCCACAAACTCTGAAGTTCTAATAACCACCGATTACAAGCCTGGAAAGATGCTCGCAGCACTTACACCCTCCTTTGCTAAAAACCATAACAGTGGATGGGCCTCAGACATGGGCAATGTTATGTGGTAGAAGATTGTTCGATCTCTGGGCACCGCCATCGTTTCTTTGATCTGCGCGTCGAGAGGTCTTCGGTCAACTTCATCTTTGGTTTCTGCTTTCTCCGGTCGGAAGAGAGTAAAAACACCATCTTGCGCATGTAAATTTGGATTGCTCGCGTGCGGAGCTGTCACCAGTTCTGCCGTAGGAGGTTTTGGCTGATACTCGTTTAGTCTTCCGTAACCAGCGCCCGTTTGGAAACCCAAATAAGTAGTGTACTCGAAAGCCCATACCGATAAACGCTCGCCACTTGAATGTAGATCGCTCCACGAACGTCCTTCGCAACGACTTAGGCCACCTGATGCAGCGAAGTAGGCTGCCGCAAGGTGTGAGCGAGTCCAATCGAGCAAACGCGTTGGCAAACCGTAGTGCTGTCCGATCGCCAGAAGCGACAGCAGCTCAGATGGAGGCCAAACACTTTCGCCCCTTTCAATCAATTCAAGATAATCCCATCTGGAAACGCGTGAGATGTGGCGCCTTAAAGCTTGTGAATCTTCGGGTAGTGAAAGACCCGACGAGTCAGCCAGTGCAAAGAATCTGCGGAGTAGGTCCGCTTCCGCTCTAATCTGTGAGCCGACATCGGAAATATGCGCCCCTCTATGCAGCAGGCGGGTGTTTGGACGCAGTGCTGTGGGTACTAGTTCGTAATCAGCGTCAGCGTGGCCCCGAAAAACTACCACGTCTATTTGATCACGAGTACTACCTGCCCCTCCTTTCCACGAAAAAAGCGCCCTCTGGGAGATATCGCGTCCAAGAACTCTTCTGACCGCTTGCAATCCAATCTCAGGACGTAAGGAGGTTTTATTTTCTTGATCGCCAAAATTGGGTCAATTGTGACTGAAGCCGCAAGTCATTAATCCTCAGTGAACTGATTCATAGCATCGGACAACTCTCACGGCCACGTCGGACGCGAGTTCAAACTTCGACCCTTCTCGGCCGGTTCAATCTTGACGTTGCGAAACAAAATCGAGCCGCTGGCTTCCACGACCTCGCTGGCGCGAACGCCACGGAAGATGCAATCTACAAAACTTACGCCGTCAATAATTGCGCCGGGGAAGGTAACGATCCACATTACGCGCGGGCTGTTTGTGCTGGTAACCTTTTCGAGGTTGACGTTGCGCACGACGGGTTTGTAGGGACCGTTGGGGCCTGTCTCGTACATGAAGTCGATCGTCAGCACGGCTTCTTTCACCTGGCCAATCTCGACGTTGCGCATAAAGACATTTTCGGCAAAACCGCCGCGGCGCGCGTTGGATTTGAAACGCAGCGCCCGTTCCAGGTTCGGACTGTCCATTTTGCAGTTCTCAATGAAGACGTTGCGGATTCCGCCCGAGCACTCGCTGCCCATGACCACACCACCGTGTCCGTCCTTCATCGTCGAGTTGCGCACGATGATGTTTTCCGAAGGCACGTTGACGCGACGGCCGTCATTGTCGCGGCCTGACTTAATCGCGATGCAATCGTCGCCCGTATCAAACTCGCAATCTTCAATCAGCACGTCGCGGCTTGATTCGGGATCGCAGCCGTCGTTGTTTGGACCGTGGGTGGAGATCTTCACGCCGCGCACGGTGACGTTCACAGAGAGCACCGGATGGACCTCCCACATGGGCGAGTTAATAATTCGGATGCCTTCTACAAGCACGTTCCGTGAACGATAAGGTTGAATGAAACTGTTCCGCAGATATTCACCCTTGCCGAACACTCGGTCCTTCACCGGCACGCCGCGCTCAGCAAAATCAAGCAGCTTGCGCACGCTGGCGCGCGCGGGCGCTTCAGTGGTCCCGCTCCGTCTGGTCCATTTCCACCAGTTCTCGTCCGACGCGGATCCATCCAGGGTTCCGCTGCCGGTAATCGCGATGTTCTCCTGCTCAAACGCATAAATGAGGGGCGAATAGTTCATGCACTCGGTGCCTTCAAACCGCGTGTAAACCACGGGCAGATACTTTTCGGGGTCGGTGCTGAACTTCAGTGTGGCGCCTTCGGCGAGGTAGAGATTGACGTTGCTCTTGAGATGAACTGCGCCCGTGAGAAACGTTCCGGCGGGCACCACAACGCGGCCGCCACCTGCCTTATTGCAAGCGTCGATGGCCTTGCGCAGAGCGTCGGTGGCGTCGGTGGTCCCGTCAGCGACGGCGCCGTAACTGGTGATGTTGAAATCGCGCGCGGCAAATTTTGGTGGTTTGATGCGGGCCAGGATTGAGGGGACAGTGCTCCAATCAACCACCGGCTGTTTCGATTGTCGGGATTGCCCGAACGTGCCACTGGGCATGCACAAAGCTCCCAGCAGAATGATCCAGATGATCAGTCGAACTTTTAGTCTATTCATGGCTGTCTCTGTTGAACTCAGAAGAGCGGGAAGAATAGCACACAACTCCGCGTGGTGGACCTACCGAGCACATGTGGGTTCATTTCTCCGTGTCTCTGTGAGATCCCGGTGTCTCTGTGGTGAGATTCCCCGGGCATTTTTCACCACAGACGACACCGAGGATGATCTGTTTGTATTTTTTGTGATCTCAGAAAGGCTTTTTCAGAACCCGGCCGGCTTTCTTCAAAAGCGACTTAAACTTCGAATCCTTCTCCTGGGTTTGCGTTTTGGATTGAGGCGCTGGACTGGCCGAAGGAGGTTCAGGGTGCGCGGAAATGGAATTGGAGCTGGCTGCGGGTTTCTGGCTTGCCGGCGGCGCCGAGGATGTCTGACTTGTCGCGGGCTTCGTTGTCCTGACGTTTGGGGTGGCCGGCTCAATCTGAATGTGGGTTGCCGGCACGGCCTTTAATACCTTCTCGTTGGTGGGCGGTTCGGGACGGTTCCTGGCTTTAATTTGCGGGCGCGTTGATTCAACTGTCGAAGGTTCCGCAGGCTCTGGAGGAACTTCCGGCGCGGTTACCAGTTGCGGCGAAGCGTTTGATGCGGGAGGGTTCGTGTCCTGGTTTGTAGCTGGTAACGTTTTCTCTTTGAGCCTGGACGAGGAACTGAACGTGGGCGGCGCGGCGCGATACAGGGTGACCAGAACAGTGGCGACCAGAACTACGACCAGCAAAGCAATCGTAAATCCGCTCCAGATGGATTTGAGCCGCGCTTTAGCGACGGGTTGCGGCGGCACTGTCGGTATTGGTGGCAGGAAGTTCGTAAACCTCAGATCGGTGCCGTCCCAATCACAACGGTCCTGCTCATCTTCATAAAGAAACGTACACTCCGGGCAGCGTTTCATAGGGGTGCTCCTCAGATTGATTTGTTTGGGGCGCGGGTTCCGGTGGGTCCGAGGCGTTAGCTTACATGAAAGTAGGTGGATAGGGGAAGACTTTTGTCACAGATGCTTAAAGACTCGATCAAAGCCGCAGTTTCGCGGACTGGCCTCCCAAACCCAAAAGATTGAGCAAAACCGGCCGCTGGTGCGGCGATTCCATGAGATTGATCCGCAGATTACACCGAATTTTATCGGGCCCAACGGCGTCCGCTTCGCGGACTTTCAGGAATCCTTTACCGTGCTGAATTCGGCGTGGGCGATGGAGTCAGTACCATCCGCGTGAGCGGATGGGGTAAGGTGGTCCCACCCGCTTACGCGGGCGGTACTGACCTCCATCCTAAGACCGCTCACTTAACAGGACTCTTCAAAACGTCCGCCAGAGCCCGCAGACGGCTGGCGTCGCCCGGGGTCTTTGTTACATAGGCGATCTCTTCCAACCCCGGCGCGAGACTCTTGAGGGTTGCCAGCGACGATTTGTTCAGGTTTGCCTTCTCCGCGCTTTCAATCGCCTTTCGCACGTCAGCGATCTTTTCAGCAGGAAGACCGTGCGATCGCTCCAACTGATCGAGATACGCCTTGGCCACCACCAACTTGTGCGGCCATTCGATCTTCTGCTGGTTCTGCACATTGAACTCAGACATATGAACCGTCTTCGCGGCGTCGATCTCGTTCTGAGTCAGGTCCTTCGTTGGCGTTAGTTCAAAGACATCCAGGCCGCGGGCAATCTCGGAAGCGTAAATGGTTCCGTTGTACCAGTAGGCGGACCAATCACCGCCGAGCACGAGCATTTTTGGATCAATCGGGCCCCGATCAAAATAAGCAATCTCAGTCGGATGCTCGGCATCGGTGAAATCCATGATCGAAATGCCGCCCTGATACCAGGCCTGTACTTTTATGTCGCGGCCGGGAACTGGAACGAGAGAGCCGTTGTGGGCCACACAGTTTTCGCTGTCGCCCTGGGCCGCCGGCAACTTGTAGTAGCTGGCGAAGCTCAGCTTGTTGTCCTTCAGGTTGAAGATGGCATCGGCGCCCCATTTGTTCGGATCGTTCGCCCGGCAGCGCGCGTTCAGGCCGCCGCCCCACTCGTCGGTGAACACGACTTTCTTCCCATCGTTGGAAAACGAAGCCGAGTGCCAGTAGGAATAATTCACATCGTTGACTGCGTCCAGGCGTTTTGGATTAGCCGGATCTTTGATGTCCAGAAGGATTCCATTTCCCGAGCAGGCGCCGGCCGCCAGACCGATCGCTGAATAGACAGTGATGTCATGACACTGGTCAGTGTCGGAAGGCTTTGAGACTCCCGTCATGGTGTGGGATCCGCCATTGTTCAGGCTGTTAATAACGCCCCGCGAATCCATGAACAAGCGGGGACTGGAAATTACCTTAGCGTCCTGCGGCGCCGCCACCGGCACCTTAATCACCTCGATGCGAAACAGGGCCGTATTCGGATCCTTGTCCGGTTTCTCGCCTGAGCACCCGGGCAGTTCTTCCGCCTGACGGACGAAAGAAGTGCCGGACACGTAGATGTAGACATTGTTCTTATCGTTGGGATCGACGACCAGCGTGTGCGTGTGCGAGCCGCGACAGGTTTGTACTGCGGCCATCTGCTTCGGACTCTTGATGTCGGTGATGTCAAAGATTCTCACACCGCGGAAACGATCCTTTTGCGCAGCCGGTAACTGGTTCTGATTCTCCTGGCCTGCGGGCGGCGGCGGGTTCGGCGGAAATCCCCCGGTGCCGCAATCCACCCGGCCGTTCGCCATTTCTACCGACATAAACATCAGGTTCTTATAAACCGACACATCACCCTGGCCACCGGGACAAATCATCGAGGTCAACAGGCTCGTCTTCGCCGGATTTGAGATGTCATAGATATTCACGCCGTAGAAATTACCCAGAAACAGGCGGTTGCCCTGGAAGGCGAGGTCCGAGTTCGCAAACCCAAGCCCGGCCAGCACCAACTTGATTCCGCCTTGCATCTTCGAAGGGTCCCCGACGCCGAGTACCGTGGTTAGTGTCTTGTTCACTTTCGGATCATTGGGATCGGTGGCGCCAAGTTCGAACGCGTCAGGTTTTTTAAGCAGCATGACGTGCTTCATTCCCACCGCTGCTTCGCCGGCGTCGTACATGCCGGGGCTGAGTTTCGTGCGCGGATCATTGGCGTCCGAGCCCGTCATGCCGGCCGGAAGCGGCGGCGCCGGTTGAGGAGCAAACGGATTCGGCGGAGCGGCCGGTGTGGCTGACGGCGTCGGCGAAGGCGTTTGCGCCTGCATGTTCAGTGCATAAAAAGACAAGCATAGAAGTGAAGCCAAGAATAAACGGAGGGCCGTAGTATGTACTCGAGTCATCGTTTCTCCTCTAAGGTTTTTGATTAGCATGCCAGTGATCTCATTTGCTGTGCGACAGTCCGCGGAGCAGGAGTCAGTACCGGGAGCGATAGCGACCGGGTCGGTACGCACGCCTCTGGCGTGCCTGCGTCGATCGTGTCTTTAACAGCACGCCAGAGGCCGTGCGTACCGACCCGGTCGCTATCGCTCCCGGTACTGACCTCAGCCTCAATTAGCGCGCTACCCCCAGCATGGTTTGCATGATCCTGATTTCAGCGCGTTGGCCGCTATCGACATCTGTCGTGAAATTAAATAGTTCGGCATCCTGCCCGGCTCCCGCAGTGTCGAATAAGTCCTTTACCATAATCAAGGCGCCGTTGTGGTGCTGAATCATCCCGGTCAGAAACAATCGGTCGAACTCTTCGCCTTGGGCTTTTTTGAGAGCGTCCATCTGCCTCGCGGTGAGCATGCCGGGCATGAGCATCTGATGCTGGGACATTTCCATCGACTTATCCATGCCTGGCATGTCCGGCATCGGCAGTGAAAGCGGTTCTCCCCGGGCCGCCAGCCAACGCTTCATAAAATTTATCTCGTCTGACTGCGAGTGGCTGATTCGTGCACCCAGCGTTCGCAGATCCTTGTTCGTCGTATGCGATTCGATGAGCGCAGTCATCTCAACCGCCTGGGCATGATGCATGATCATCCCCTGCATGAATTGCGCATCTGCCGGGGAACGAGGAGGCAGAATCGCTCTCGTCGTTGCCGGCAATGTTCGAGTTGGCTGGCCCGGCGCACCGGGCTGCACTATGACCGGCGCGGTGCGATCGCTCTGCTGGGCGCACACGGGCAGCGCTAAGAAGGCTGTCAAAGTTGTGGCGACCATCAGTCCGCTTTGCCATGTGACAACTACTCTTACGGAGCGGAGCCTGCGCCTGTCCTTACAATCCAAAGACTTCATCGAATTTTGAATTCAACTACTGGGGATTTCAATTTATCACAAGGCCGAACTGTGGTCACCTGCGGTAAGGATGCAATCGAAGTGACAGTCCGAGAAAGTGCCGTCCCGTCCGAAAATCACGACGAGGGTACAGCCGAAAGATGGACCATCCGTGATGGCTCTGCCACTCCGATGCGCGGTAAGTCTCGGACTTGCCGTCAATGAGCACTTCCTCTTTAGCTGGTCTCCGACCTCCTTTGGCGGTCATAGACCGCCTGGATTTAGAAAGAGTTGTACGGCAAGTCCGAGACTTGCCGCCATCGGAGTGGCAGAGCCAATGCATAAGTATTCTGGTTTAGACTTTTCTTTTAGCCCGCGGAGCGGACTTTTCAGCGCCCAAGATCTTTAGTTGACTGCAACGCACAGCAACACCCAACCAAACTGCAAAGTATGTTGCTGCTCGGATAAGCACGCCAGAGGCGCGCGTATCTTAGAAATCAACCCACGTTCCCTGATTCTGCTCACGAGCTTTGCGGAAGCAGTAAGTGGCTGCGGCCAGATCCTCCATCGCCAATCCTAATGATTTGAAGATAGTGATTTCGCCCGGTGAAGTGCGCCCCGGATTGGAGCCGGCGACTACTTCCGATAGTTCAGCGCGAATGTGTCCGGGACCAATTGCACCTTCTTTCGCGGCGATCAAGTAATCCCCGGCTTCATTCAAAGCCGATTCCCGGCGATCGACAAACAAGCTGGACGCTCGCATCGTCGCCGTGTCGATTTCGCGCGCGTTGAAAGAGTAAGTGCCCACCGCGTTAAGGTGTGCGCCCGGCGAAACCCATTCGCGATTCACGACGGGTTCGCGTGTGGTCGTCACCGTCACGATGATGTCAGCGCCGCGGACTGCGGCTTCGTTGGATTCAACGGGTTCGATCTGACAGGGCGATTGACTCTGCATTTGCTGCGCGAATTTTTGGGCGCTTTCGAGACGGCGCGCTGCAACTCGGATTCGTTTGAGATCGCGCACGCATGAAATCGCGGCCAGATGCGTCCGGGCCTGCACTCCGGCGCCGATGATGGCGAGATCGCCGGCCTCTTCGCGCGCCAGCAGGCGTGTCGCTAAACCGCTGACTGCGGCGGTCCGAATTGCGGTAATTGCCGACGCATTGACCATCGCCAGAGGTTCGCCACTTGCGCCGTCGAAAAGGAGCACTCCGCCCTGATGCGCGTCTTTGCCGATTTCAGCGTTGCCGGGAAAAACGCAAATTGCCTTCAAGCCAAACAGAGGGGTTTCGCCCGCGCGAAACGTAGGCATGAGCGCCATGACTCCTTTCACGTTCGGTGGTTTGGTTATGGTTCGCAGCGGCTGGTGGAATTCATCGCGAGCGAGAGCAGTGAATGCTTCTTCCATGACCGTGATGCATTCGTTCATGGGCAGAAGCTGTTCGACTTCGGAGTGATTAAGGATCAGGAGAGTCATGATGATGAGGAAGATACCATTCTTGATGGGATTTATTGTATTTGCCCTCTCCCATTGGGAGAGGGTTGGGGTGAGGGGTTGGGGCGAGACCACTTGGGTTCACTACAGCGTAAGCCCTCATCCCCGGCCCTTCTCCCAAGGGGAGAAGGGTGGAAGGCAACTCGGTGTTTGGTGCAGCCTAAAGCCCTCATCCCCAACCCTTCTCCCAAAGGGAGAAGGGAGTAAATCGCTTCTACGCGATGCAAATTCTTTTACTTGCCGAGGGTGCGATGATCATGTCTCGATGAAAGCGCGTAGACACTATCGCGGCGGTTTTCAATTCTCAGGACAAAAAGCCTTAGCTCGCCAACTTCGCAAGAACCAAACCGCCGCAGAAGAGATGTTGTGGCGGTTGCTTCGGAATCGTCGACTCCTCGGATTCAAATTCAGGCGGCAGCACCAAATCGGCGATTACATTGCTGATTTTTACTGCCACGAAGCCAATCTTGTTATTGAGTGCGATGGTCCTTCACACGAACCGAACGAACGGTGGCATCATGATCAGGACCGTGATGCTTATATGTTGTCGCAAGGCTTGAGCGTCCTACGCTTTTCCAATCACCGAGTTCTTCGCGCCACCGCGAATGTGATGGATGAGATTTGCCGAATACTCACTTCTTCCTCCGAAAAGAAATACGAGATAGCGCCGCCCGGCGACACTAGTCCGGAGGCGGTTTGATGTCCGATAAGCTTTATTAGCTTGTCGAAGCCTGGCGACAAACTGAAGTTTGTCGGACATCTATTTCAAACTGCACGCCCACCACACCAGGCCAATGACAAATTCGGATCGATCCGATACTATGACGGCCCAACGCTCGTTCAAAATAACAATTCGGACTAATGATGATGAGAAACTATTTCTTTCCGTCTACTCGCCGTCGATTCCTATCAATCTTTGTACTTGGTCTGGTGCTTGCGGCGGGTTCGTCCGCATTCGCCCAGCAGTTCAATCCGGAGCTTTTCAAATCTCTTCATTGGCGCAGTATTGGGCCATTTCGCGGTGGCCGGACGCGCGCGGTCGCCGGCGTGCCTTCGCAACCGAATGTTTTCTACATGGCCCAGGTGAACGGTGGCGTTTGGAAGACAGAGGATTACGGGCACACCTGGAGGCCCATCTTCGACGATCAGCCAACAGGTTCGGTGGGCTGTATCGCGGTGGCGCTATCCGATCCAAACGTGATCTACGTCGGCAGCGGGGAAGGATTGCAACGTCCCGATCTATCGGTTGGCGACGGCATATACAAATCAGTTGATGCCGGAAAGACCTGGACGCATCTGGGCTTGCGCGACGGCCAGCAGATTCCTCAGATCGCGATCGATCCGCGCGATGCGAATCGGATTCTCGTTGCTGTTGCCGGTCACCCGTACGGCCCGAATGAAGAGCGCGGCATCTTTCGATCGACGGATGGCGGCAAGACTTTCGAAAAAGTTCTCTACAAAGATGAAAACGTGGGCGGCGCTGACGTTCTGTTTGATCCCAAGAATCCCGACGTTGCCTACGCATCGTTGTGGGAAGCGCGCCAGGGCCCCTGGGAAAACGGGGCCTGGAACGGTCCCGGCGGCGGCATCTTCAAATCAACCGATAACGGTAAGACCTGGCAACAGTTAGGCGGCGGCCTGCCCGCAGGAATAATCCAGTCAAACCTGGCGATTGCACCCAGTAATACCAACCGATTGATAGCGTCGGTCGCGGTCACGGGTGCGGTGAATCTCTATCGCTCAGATGATGCCGGCAGCACCTGGGCAATCATTACCAAGGATCCGCGACCGGCCGGGCGAATCGGAGGTGGCGATCTTTGTGTTCCTCGTTTTGATCCTAAGAATCCTGAGGTCGTCATTGTTGCCAGCACTGTCAGTTGGAAATCTGTCGATGGCGGGAAGACCTGGGCTGCTTTTCGCGGCGCGCCGGGCGGCGATGATTATCAAAATGTCTGGATCAATCCGAACAACAGCGATGTGATTATTCTTGGAAGCGATCAAGGTGCAGTTGTCACCACCAACGGTGGCCGCACCTGGAGCAATTGGTACAACCAGCCGACGGCCCAGATGTATCACGTCAGCGCCGACAACGCATTTCCCTATCGCTTGTGCAGTGGCCAGCAGGAAAGCGGTTCGGCGTGTGTCGCCAGTCGCGGCAATGACGGCGAGATCACTTTTCGTGAATGGCATCCGGTCGCAGCAGAGGAATATGGTTACGTTGTGGCCGACCCGCTCGATCCGGACATCGTCTACGGCGGCAAGCTGACTCGATACGACCGCCGCACCTCGCAAGCTCAGAACATCATGCCAAAGCCTTTTCGCAACGCCGATTTTCGGGTGGTGCGTACGCAGCCGGTTTTATTCTCGCCGGTCGATCCACACGTTCTGTATTTCTCGACGAACACGCTCTGGAAGACGCGAGACGGCGGGCGGAACTGGGAGCAAATCAGTCCGGACCTGACGCGCAAGACTTTTGAAGTGCCTGAGACGATTGGCAAATATCGCTCGCAGCCGACCGCGCAGCCAACCCAGCGCGGAGTCATCTACGCAGTCGCGCCGTCGCCCTTAGACATCAATCTGATCTGGGCGGGTACAGACGACGGCTTGATTCATCGCACGACCGATGGCGGGAAGACCTGGACGGACGTCACGCCGAAGCAACTTAAGCCCTGGATGAAAGTTTCGATTCTCGACGCCAGTCATTTCGATAAGAACACGGCTTATGCGGCCATCAATACTCTGCGGCTCGATGATATGCGGCCGCACATCTATCGCACGCGCGACGGTGGCGCTAACTGGACCGAGATCATCAAAGGCATTCCGGACGGCGAACCCACCGATGTGGTGCGGGAGGATCCCGAACGAAAAGGATTACTGTTTGCGGGGACTGAACGCGCCGTGCATGTTTCGTTTGATGACGGTGAGCACTGGCAATCGCTCCGGCTCAACATGGGCGCCACTTCGATGCGAGATCTGATTATCAAAGGTGATGACCTGGCGGTTGGCACACATGGCCGGGGCTTTTGGATTCTCGACAACATTACGCCGCTGCGCCAGCTACAGGATTCGATTGTGAGATCGTCGGCTCACCTGTTTAAGCCGCAGACGGCGTTTCGTGTGCGTTGGAATATGAACACTGATACACCGCTGACGCCCGACCTGCCCGCGGGCGAGAATCCGCCGGACGGCGCCATGATCGATTTTTATCTTGGCTCGGCGATTACCGGCGTAGTCACTCTGGAAATCAAAGACGCGCAGGGCCAGAGCGTCCGCCGCTATTCGAGTGCCGATCCTGTGCCACCAGACGATCCGGCTCTGGCCATCCCGCCTTACTGGGTGCGGCCGCCACAAAAACTGGCGAGCCAGGCAGGGCTGCACCGTTTCCTCTGGGACCTTCATCTTGATCCGGTGCCCGGCGTGCCACCGCAGTATCCCATCGCGGCTGTTTTCAAGAACACCGCGCCCGATCCGACTTCGCCCTGGGCGATGCCGGGTAAGTACACCGTAGTTCTGACTGCCGGCGGGAAGAAGTATGAACAGCCGTTGATGCTGGTGATGGATCCACGGGTCAAGACTTCGACCGCAGACCTCTCTGAGCAATACAAATTGTCGAAGCAACTCTACGATGAGTGGCTGGCGTTGAATTCGATTTCAGATCAGGTGCGACGGATTCGAGCGCAGATTACTGAACTACGACCACGCGTTTCGGATGCGAATCTCAAAACCAAAGTCGATGCTTTTGCGGAAAAACTTCAGGGCCTCGCCGGCGCCGGCGGTGGTGGCTTCGGCGGCGGCGGTGCTGCGGGCGGAGCCGCACGCGTAACAGTGGCGTCCGCAACTGTCCGCATCCGAACTCTCTTTAATTTGATCGAGGAAGTTGACCTCGCACCGACGCCGCAGGTGTCTGCGGCGATCCCTGAAGTCGTTAAAGACTCGCGCGGCATCCAGGAGAGTTGGCGAACGATTAACTCACAAGACCTTCCCGCGCTGAATCGGGAACTACGAACGGCGGGATTGCCGGTCATTGGATCGAAATGAACATTTCAGAACGTCGCAGTGCCATTCCAAGCGAGCGCCTGGTGGGTCCCTTTGAAAACAAATGTCCGACAAACTTTAGGAAGCTCTGAATAAGTTTGATGAATCACCACTCTAGCTAGTAATGCGAAGTTGCAGAGCTTCCGCGGTCAGTCGTTTGGGTTTAGTGATTCATGTTTGATTTCGTTTCGCTGTCCGGAGCGGTCGTTGAAGACACTACGCCCTGAGCAGCAACAGTTTTCTCCGTACCAGATAGAGATTTGCCAGGGCCA
>Ga0207686_10000694_pt1 | contig 20874 bp, 19 predicted proteins | sample KBSM24metaG_FD_184396 | JGI IMG/M metagenome (GOLD analysis project Ga0207686, IMG submission 184396) | Miscanthus rhizosphere microbial communities from Kellogg Biological Station, Michigan, USA - KBS M2-4 metaG (SPAdes) (version 2) | ecosystem: Host-associated > Plants > Roots > Rhizosphere >...
TCATTCCGCCCCCTTTTACCGCGAATGCCGCTGGCGGACAACCGCGGGCATCACGATCGAGGGAACAGACGACCTTGGCTATACTGTCGTTTCCCTTGAAGCGAAGAGAGATTCAGAAGATGGCGGTCAGATTCGTTGGGTGTGCCCTCCTCGTCGTATTCGCGGGCATCGCAGGGGACGGGCTGCAGGCCCACCACTCCTTTGCGGCGCAGTACGACCGCTCGAAGCCGCATTCGATTACCGGCAGCGTGACCAGGATCGACCCCTCCTCGAACCAGGAAAAGATCCCGGTCGGGGCCCGCCCCGGCAAGATCACCGTCGGCGAAAACACGGTCTGGGTCAGCTACGAAGACGGCCGGATGTTGGCGCAGATCGACCCGGAAAGGCTCAAGGTCACGACGCGGATCCCGTTCGGGGAAAGGTGTAACTGCACCGTCACCGAGCTGATGATCGGCGACGGTCGGCTCTGGGTCAGTTCAGCGGATAACGGGACGATCTCCAGCTTCGACCCGCAGACCGGCCGCGAAGCCGGCGAACCCTGGGAAATACCGGGCTTCGAAGGCAAGTTCGCCCTCGACAGCAACGCGATCTGGGCCGTCGGCACCAGCGGCGGCGAAGGCGAGCTGATCCGGTTCGACATCCGCCGAGAAGAGGAAAAGTCCAAGCTCTCCGAACCCGGCGCCTACTTCGCCGGCGTCGCCTATGGGGAAAAACGGGTCTGGATCGCCGACTCCACGCGCAACGTCGTGGTCTCCTTCATCACCCGCAGCAAAGAAACCAATGAAATCCACGTCAACAGTGGGATCTACGAAGACGACATCGCCTTCGCCGACGGCTCGGTCCTCGTCTGGGACCCGGTCCGCGGCATCCTCACCCGGATCGACGCCGACTCGGAAACGATCTCCGATCGACAGCACGTGGGCGGCTTCACCCAGGAAAACGAAGGGAACGAATTGCACAGCGACCTGGCCGTCGGCGACGAATACGCCTGGGTCACCGACCCGGCGAAGGGCATGGTGCACAAGCTGAGCTACTGAGCGCCGCCCTCCTCGGGCAGCCGCGGCGGTGCCGAGCGGTAGGTCGGCGGCGTCGCCGAGAGGCGGATCGGGTTGCGGGTCAGCTCGACGGAGCCGCCCTCGGGACGGGGCAGCGAGACGATCGGCTCGAGGCCGATCGAGGTGGCGAGGGCGAAGGCGGCGGCGACGTCGTTGACGACGCCGGCCGGAACCCGGGCCGCGGTCAGCAGGTCCGCCCACTCAGCCGCCGGGCGGGTGGCGAGCAGGCGCCCCAGCTCGTCGCCGAGCGCCTCGCGGTGCTCGACCCGGGCCGGATTGGTCGCGTAGGCCGGCTCGGTCGCCAGCGCCGGCTCGCCGAGAACCGCGCAGAGCGCCGCGAACTGGCGGTCGTTGCCGACCGCGAGGACCAGCTCGCCGTCACCGGTCGGAAAGGCCTCATAGGGGGCGATGCTGGGATGGCGGTTGCCGAGCCGGCCCGGCACCACCCCGGCGACCGTGTAGGCGGATCCCTGGTTGACCAGCGCCGCTAGCAGTGAGGAGAGCAGGTCGACCTCGACTAGCTGCCCCTCGCCCGTCTGATCGCGGTGGCGCAGGGCGGCGAGGATGCCGACGCTCGCGAAGAGGCCGGCGAGGACGTCGACCAGCGCCACCCCGACCTTGGTCGGCTCGCCCTCGGGGTCGCCGGTGATGCTCATCAGCCCGCCCAGCGCCTGGATCAGCAGGTCGTAGCCGGGCAGGGCGGCACCGCCCTCGCCGCTGCCGAAGCCAGTGATCGAGCAGTAGACGAGGTGTGGGCTCGCGGCGGCGAGGCTGGCGTGGTCGAGGCCCAGCCTCGCCATCACGCCAGGGCGGAAGTTCTCGACGACGACGTCGGCGGCGAGGGCCAGGCGCCACGCCTCTGCCCTACCCTCCTCGCTCGCCAGGTCGAGCACGACCGAGCCCTTGTTGCGGTTGACCGCCTGGAAGTAGGTCGCCTCACCCCGCTCGTCATACGGCGGGCCCCAGGCGCGGGTCTCGTCGCCGCCGCCGGGGCGCTCGACCTTGGTCACCTCGGCGCCGAGGTCGGCGAGCATCATCGTCGCGAAGGGGCCGGCAAGGACGCGCGAGAAGTCGAGCACGCGCAGCGGCGCCAGAGGGGCAGCCGGGGCTTGGACGTCCCCATGATTGAATGAATCCTCGATTTTCGAAAATCTACCCGAAGAGGACCAGATGACCGCCAGCGCAGCCCCCGCCGGGACGATCAACCCGAGCGACTTCCTCGCCCTCGACCGCCTGCTCTCCGACGAGGAGCGCGACATCCGCGACACCGTCCGCGCCTTCGTCCGCAACGAGGTCGTGCCGAACGTCGGCGACTGGTTCGAGGAAGCGACGATCCCCCGCGAGCTGGCCCGCCAGATCGGCAAACTCGGCCTGCTCGGCATGCACCTCGAGGGTTACGGCTGCGCCGGTGCCAGCGCCACCGCCTACGGCCTCGCCTGCATGGAGCTGGAGGCGGGCGACAGCGGTGTCCGCAGCCTCGTCTCGGTACAGGGCTCGCTGGCGATGTTCGCGATCTGGCGCTGGGGCTCGGAGGAGCAGAAACAAGCGTGGTTGCCGCCGATGGCCCAAGGAGAGGCGATCGGCTGCTTCGGCCTGACCGAGCCCGACGCCGGCTCCGATCCGGGCTCGATGCGGACCCGCGCCCGCCGCGACGGCTCCGACTGGGTCCTGCACGGCCAGAAGATGTGGATCACCAACGGCTCGATCGCCGACGTCGCCGTGGTCTGGGCGCAGACCGATGAGGGCGTGCGCGGCTTCCTCGTCCCCAAGGACACCCCCGGCTTCACCACCCAGGACATCCACAAGAAGCTGAGCCTGCGGGCATCGATCACCTCGGAGCTGTTGCTCGACGACGTGCGCCTCCCCGCCGACGCCGTCCTCCCCGAGGTGAGCTCGCTGAAAGGGCCGCTCTCCTGCCTCAACGAGGCCCGCTACGGGATCGTCTGGGGCGCCGCCGGGGCCGCCCGCGCTTGCTACGAAGCGGCGCTCGAGTACAGCACCGAGCGGATCCAGTTCGACCGCCCGATCGCCTCCTTCCAGATCCAGCAGCAGAAGCTGGCGCAGATGGTCCTCGAGGTGAACCGGGCGACGCTGCTGGCCCTCCATCTCGGCCGCATGAAGGACGAGGGCACGCTGCGCTCCGAGCACGTCAGCCTCGGCAAGCTCGGCAACGTCAACGCCGCCCTGGAGGTGGCGCGCAGCGCTCGCCAGGTGCTCGGCGCCAACGGGGTGACGCTCGAGTATCCGGTGATCCGCCACATGAACAACCTCGAGTCGGTGGTCACCTACGAGGGCACCGCCGACGTCCACGCGCTGGTGATCGGCAGCGCCGTCACCGGCATCCAGGCCTTCCGGTGAGCGAAAGCCCACGATCGCGAAGCCTTGCGGCCCCCATAGGGGCACCAACCCTTCGCGATCAAGCCGGGGCAGCTACGACCGCCCAGCACGCGATCGAGTCGCTGCGGCGGGCGATCGTCGCCGGCGAGCTCCGACCCGGCGAGCGGGTCCGCCAGGACGAGGTGGCGGAGCGGCTTGGCGTCAGCCTCGCCCCGGTCCGCGAAGCGCTGGCGGTACTGGAGCAGGAGGGCCAGGTCACCTACCGGCCCCGCCGCGGCTACGTCGTCACCGAGCTCGACCTCGCCGACCTGGGCGAGATCTACGAGCTGCGCCAACTGCTCGAGGGCCTGGCCGCTCGCCGCTCGCTGCCGCTGCTCGACGAGGAGGCCCTGGAGCGGATCGAGCTGGCCGCCCGCGACTGCGTCGCTGCCGCCGCGCGGGCCGACGTCGCCGCCGAGCTGGAGGCCAACCGCCGCTTCCATCTCGCTCTGCTCGAGGCAGCCGAGCAGCCACACACGCTGAGGGTAATCCGGCTGCTCTGGGACTCGACCGAAACGTACCGGGCGATGTACTACAACGCGCTGGAGAGCCGCGAAGAGGCAGCGGCCAGCCACGAGCAGATCCTCGCCGCCCTGCGCGACCGCGACGCCGAGCGGCTCGTCGCCGAGCTCGACGCCCACCGCGGCCGCGGTCTGGCCCGGCTCGAATCGATCCTTCGTGCCTGACCAGGCGGAAACTGCCCGAAATATGTACTAGTAGTTGGATTTCCCTCAATTAGCCTGCCGACCCAGATGGCGGGCGAGGGGAGGAAGAGCTGATGGGTAGGGCGGCGGCGCCCGGTGCGCTGCGGGTGGCGTTCGCCTACGGCGAGGCCGATCTCGAGGTGGCGACGAAACTGGCGGCTCTACTCCGCGAAAACGGGGTCGAAGTCGTTGCTGGTGATGCGAGGCCGGCCCCTGACGGCCTCGTGGTCCTGATGTCGGAGGCCGCTTTCGCGAGCGACTACTGGCTGCCGCCCGAACTGTCGCCGGCGATGCGCCGCCCGATCCCGGTCCGCATCGGCGCCCTCACCTCCGGACAGGTCCCACCGCTGCTGGCCAGGCTCAACTGGATCGATTGGGACGCGGCCCGACCCGCGAGCACCCTCGGTTTCATCGTCACCGGCCTGCTTACCGACCCGAGCCGCCACCAGATCCTCACCAGGCTCGACGAGGAAGCGGAGGCCTGGGATCAGAACGGCCGCAAGGATGAACGGCTGATCGCCGAGCGCGCCCGGACTCGACAGGCGCGCAAGGTCCTCGCCGACCTCAGCAGTGACTCCCCCACCCCACCGGATCCGATTACCCGTGCCTTCGTCGCCGCTTCCGACAAGGCGACGCGGAAGACGCAGCGACGGCGGCTGTTGTGGCGCGGCGGCGCCATCGTCGCCGCCATCACCGCGGTCAGCGGGGTGATCTCGACGGTCCCGGAACTGCAGGCGAACTCGCGAGCCAGCCGCGCCGCGATCGTCACCGCTGGGAACTCGGCGGTCCTCGACCAGATGCCGGAATGGTCTGCTGCCAACGCGGCAACCTTGATGCTCGAGGGGAGCGACGCTCAGCGGGCGCTCGGCAGGTCGACCGTCGTCCAAGCGATGGCGCGGCCATGGCAGGTCTCCTACCTCTACTCGATCGACAGCGTCCTCAACGCCGCCAGCTATGAGGACGGCCACCTTGGCGTCGTCCTGGCCCTTACTCCGGACCGATCGTCAGGGATCGCGATCGTCGACCCGCATCGCGGGCAGACGCTGGCGACGCGCCACCTGCCGCGCCGGTTCGAACGCCTCGACGTCTCCAAGGACGGTCGGCTCGCCGCCGTCGCCGGGAGCGAGGGCGCGGCGACGATCGAACTGCGCGACGGGCACATTCACTCGCTGACCTCGCACGGCACCTATGTCGGGGTCCGGGTCCTCGGCGACCAGGTCGCCCTTTGGACCGAAGACGGGCAACTCGAGCTCCGCGACGCGGACGGCGGTGCCGCGCACCCGGTCGGCGACTACGAATCTGTCCTCGACGTCGTCGCCGATCCCCGCGGCGGCAAGGCCCTCGTCTCGACCGCGCCCGGCACTTACTCGATCATCAGCCTGCCGAGCGGCGCCACCCTGGCTCGCGGCCAGATCCCCCCTGGCGAAGGCATCGGCACCCTCAGCCCCGACGGCCGGCGGGCGGTCGTCGACGGCGGCGACGGGCAGCTCTGGACGTTCGGCTCCGGGGCGGCGCGGCCGACCGGCATCCCGGTCCCCGCTTCGCTCGGGGACCTTGCCTGGGGAAGTGATGAACGACTGCTAGTAGTCAGCGACTCCGCCGGCGGCCAGGTCTACTTCCTGCCCCGGGCCGAGCTGATCGGCGCGGTCTGCCAGCGCGCACCGCGGGTCGCTGCAGCCTGGCTCGAACCGGGCGGCGAGATGGTCGCCTGCGAGGGGGACGCACGGTCGTTCTGGATGCTGCCGGCGGCGCCGGCCCCCGCACCGCACCTGCCCGCGGCTGCGCCTCGGCATCTCGACTCCCCGTATGCCTCGATCGAGGTGAAAGGGTGGCGCTACCGCCTCTCGACCCGCGGCTCGCTGGGCCGTCTCCGAGCCGACTGGGAAGCGCCGTTCGAAAGCCCGATCACCGCGGCCGCCTTCAGTCCCGATGACCACCAGCTGGCGCTGGGCAGCGCCCGCGGCAGCGTCGCCGTGATCGGCATCAGCCGCCGCGGCACCGTCGGCCTGGTCAGTTGGAGCGACCCGGACGGTGCACCGATCGCCTCGCTGCGCTGGACCAGCGACCTAGATGCCAGCACCGGCTCGGGCCAGTCTTGGCAGGTTCCCACCTGCCCGCACTGCCAGACCGACGCCGGTCTACTCGCCACCGTGCGCGACCGCTTCAGCGGTTGCTTCTCGGCGCTGCAGTTGGACTGGATCGACGCCCAAGCCCGAGAGCGCCTCGGCCTGCGCGAATGTGCGCCGATCGAATCGATCCCGGGGGGCTGAGATGCATCACGTCTTCGTCTCCTACAGCCGTGACGACGCCGCCTGGGTGATCGAGCTGACCCGACGCCTCGAAGCAGCCGGCCACGAGACCTGGCTCGACCAGCGCGACATTCCGATGACGCTGCCCTGGTTCGAGGAGATCGGCGACGCGATCGCCGCCGCCGACTTGTTTCTGATCTGCGACTCACCCGCCTCGCAGCAGTCCGCCAACTGCGGCGCCGAGACGCAGCTCGCCTTCGCCGCCGGCAAGTACGGATGGCAAGTTGAGGTCGGGGCTGAGCTTGGGGTCGCGACCGCCAGCGTCGAAGAGGCGCTCGGACGCATCGGTGCCGGCGGCCGTAAGCGCACCGAACTGGCCGTTCTCGCCCGCGCCTGGGACCGCGGCGGTCGCTCGCCCAGCGCCCTTGTTTCGGCGCGGGAAAGGCGGCGGCTACTGGCGAACCTGCCGGCCGAGCCGGCGCTCGGAACGGTCGAACAGGACTTCGTGCGGGCGAGCCGCTCGCGCGCCCGCCGCCGCACCCTCCTCGCCACCGTGGTCGGGGTGGTGATCGTCATCAGCATCCTCACCTCCGTTCTGATGAACGCCGTTCGCAAGAAAGCCGACGAAGACACCGACATTCAGGCTGCCGCCTACAGACACACCCTCACCGCCCTGGCAAACCTCGGCGAGGACCCCTACCAAGGGCTTGGCGAAGCGGCCCGCCTCGGAGCCGACGAGTCGGCCATTGACGCCACCGTGATCTCCGGCGCCCTCGAAACCGGCGTGCCCGAAGACGGCTTCCGCGTGCCGCGGGGCGCCGCTCGCTTCGCGACCGACGAGGTCGGCGCTACCGTCGCGGTCGCTGGCCACGGCCGACTCTGGGGGCGCCTCGCGGGGGCGAACGGGGAGCGCCAGGCCCATCCGCTCACTACCGCGCCGACCACTCCCCACCCCGCCTCCGAGCCATCACGGGTCCGAGTACAGAGGATCCCGGGCACCTCGACGGTCACCGTCTTCCGCGACGGCACTCTCTGGCGACGCATCACCTTCTCCGTGCCGATCGCGGTTCTGCGGCTCTCGCCCGATCAGCGCGAGCTCGCCGCCGCCGACGGTAACGCCGCCCAGGTCGCCGACCTGCAGCTCGGCTCGGTCCGCACCGAACTCGGCGGCGCCCGCGGGCCAATCCGCGACCTCGCCTGGTCGAGCGACGGCCGCAAGCTCTGGGCGCTCGGCAATCGCCTCGTCGTCTCCTGGTCGGTCCGCGACGGCAGGGTTCTCTTCGACGACCCCAGCGAACGCATCGAAGCGCTCTTCCCCGCCGCCAGCCACAGCGAAGCCTGGACCGCCTCGCAGAGCGGTGCCCTGCGCCGCTTCAACGTCGATGACGGGGCCATCCACGACGTCCTCCGCATCCCCGACCAGATCCTCTCCGGTGCCGGTTCCGACGATGGCTCGATCGCGGCGCTGGGCGGCAACCACGGACTCTGGCTGGTTCCCCTCGACGGCGGCGCGCCGCACCTGATCAAGGTGACCGACTGCACCCTGGCGCGGCCGACCTTTCTCGACGACAAGACCCTGTTCCTGCCCTGCCAGTCCGGGCCACTGCTGCGGATTTCGGTCCCCCGTCGCCAGGTCGTCAAGCGCATCCGCGTCTCGCCAACGGGGGTGTTCGCCGCCAAGGCCTTACCGGGGAGCCACGTCCTCCTCGCCAGCGATCCCTACGCCGACCTCTACTCGGTGAGCATGGGCGGCCAAGCCAAAGAGCTGTTTCAGGCCGGATGCGGGGGCATGATCACCCGAATCGGCGCCTCCCCGGACGGGCGGGTGATCGCACCAGTCGGCTTTGGCACCGGCCTTTCCGGCTGCCTGCAGCGCGGCCTACTTGACGGCGATGACCCCAGCTCGCCAAGCAACTGGACCTTCGACGCTGTTGATGATCCGGTCGACTCGCCACTGGCGGAGGCCGCTGCCGTCTCCCGCGACGACGGCCTCTTCGCCTACGGCTACGCGGACGGCACCGTAGTCATCCATCCGACCGGCGAAATCATGCCCACGGTGAAGGTCACCAACGTCGTCGGTGAGATCCGCGATATGTACGTGACGCCGGCCGACCAACTCCTGGTCGCGACCGCGGCCGGGATCGTCCAGCGCCTGCCCCTCTGCTCGGCCTGCATCAGCAACCACAGCCTCGCTCACCTGGCCCGGGAGCGGATCAATCGCGGGGTCGAAATCGGCAGCGCCCGGCGCATCAGCGCCGGCGCCGGCTGACGACTCAGCCTTCGTCGGCGGCGCGCAGCAACTGCGTCTCAATCTCCTCCGCCCAAGCGACGGCCTCGCCAGCGGCCGCACGGGCGGCGCGAATCACGCCGAGGTTGCCAGCGGTCGAGCGCGGCTCCCAATGCTCGCGCACCACCGCCAGAGCTGCCCGAGCTGCTGCCAGGGCGACATCCTGATCACGCGCCAAGACCGCCAGCTCGAGCCGGGTCGCATGGTCCCAGTAGTCGGCAACGCCGGCGTTGACCCGGCGCTCGTTGGCATAACGGACGACGGGCAGCAGCGTCTGCTGGCGGCTGCCCCCCGGATCGCGTACCTCCATCAGGGTGAGGGCGTTGACGCCCGGATAGGCGTCGCGCCAGTCGGCCTCGAAACCGCGACGGTAGGCCTCGATCGCCCGATCGAGGTAGCCGGCAGCCCGCAGCGGCGCCTGCTCCGCCGTCTCTTGCCAGCGGTCCTTGTAGACGCGCCCGAGCAAGCCGAGCGTCTCGCTGCTGGGGCCGTGCTCCTCGAGCACCTCCTCCAGCACCGCCTCCGCCTCATCGCGGCGGCCGGCACGATTGAGCGCGAACCCGTATTGCCTGCGGACGAGGACGGCCCGCCGCAGCGGCTCTGGCAGCGCCTCGGCCAGCCTGCACATCTCCTCCCAGGCGCCGGTCGCCCGGTAGGAGAGCAGCAGATCGACGAGCACCCCGGGCTCGACGTCGGCCAGCGGGCCGAGCTCCTCCTCGACCGCACGCACCGCCGCGGCGTCGGCGGCGCTGGCCCGGGCGAGGCGCGCCTTTGTCCGCGTCGAGTAGACCGCCTGGTCGCGGAACACATCGGTCTTGAGGCGATCGATCTGCGGCACCGGGAGGTCGTCGATCAGCTGGAAGACAGGGCTGTCGGTGGCAGCGTCGCGAGCGGCGCGCAGGGCCCGGACGATCGTCGCCCGGTCCCGCTCGACGTCGCGCGGGCGGCCGCCCTCGAGGTCGTAGGGAAGGATGCGATCCGGCGCCAGATCGAAGGGAATCCCCTCCAGGTCGGCGCCGACCAGGACCGTCGAGTAGGGCCGCACCGCGTGCCGCACGCCCATCTCATAGAAGACGTTGGGGTTGGCGGTGGTGAGGTCGGCGATCGCGTAGTCGGAGAGCACCAGCCGTTCGAACATCGACTTGTGGACGAGGCCACCGAGCAACTCCTCGTCGGCGCGCACCGGCTCCAGCCCGGCCTCCTGCGCCGCCGGCATCAGCAGCTGCACGTAGACCGCGTCGAAGTCGATCCAGGCGCCACGGCCGTCCGACCTCAGCCCGAAGGGCATCAGCACGAAGCAGAGCGGCGAGAGACCCGAGGCCATTGCCGCAAGTATTCCCGAGCCCCGGACGGCGGTGTCGCTCGGCTACCGGGAGACGCGCTCAGAGCGCCTCGCCGGGGCGGTGCCGAGCCAGCTCGGCCGCCGCTTTGAGGTCGTTGAGGACGCGGTCGCGGACGGCGCCGATCAGGGCGCTCGCCTCCCAGCAACGGGTCTCCCCCGCCGCCTCGGCCGCCGGCCGCGAGCTGCCGACCACCATCTCGAGCAGGACGGCGGCGCTGTCTTCACCGGGGAAGGCGTCGGCGGGCATGTCTTCGAGCAGCGCCGAGAGCACGGCGCCGAGCCCGAGCGCCGTCATCAGCAGCTCTTCGATCAGCACTTGGGCGGCGTCGGGGCTGGGTTGTGGGTCCGGCGGCGGCAGCACCCGAGCGCAAGGGTGTTGGCCACCGCCGCTCTCCCCGCCCCGGCGGCCAGGATCCCGCAACCTCCGCGCTTAGATCCGCCCGTCGCGGCTCTGTCTAGTAGTCAGGTTTCCCTTATTTCGATCTACCTGACACCCCACCCGTACAGCGACACGCCGCGGTTAGGCTGTCGCCCATCGGCGCGGACCAGGGCGAGGCGGGCGGTCTGCTGGCCTCTCGTTGAAGGCTGGAAGCCGACGGTGACGACCCTTTCCTCACCCGGAGCGAGGCTGAAGGGGAGGCTGTCGCCGGATGCACCGACCAGCGTGAACTGCGTACCCGGAAGCCGGAGCTGACCGGAGACCGGCGGCGAGCCCGGCTTGCCGGTGTTGCTGAGGACGACGGTCTGGGAAGCGGCGCTACCGAGCGAGACGGGGCCGAAATACAGCGAGGCCGGCCCGAGGGTCAGCGAGCCCGGATGAGGAGTGCCTTTCGGTTCCACCGTGATAGTGCCGGTGGAGGCGCTGACCGTCTGGCCGATGTCGTCTTCGGCGAAGGCCGTGACCGAGTAGGTCTGGGCGCTGCCGGTGAAGTTGGCCGGCAAGTTGAGGACGCCCTCGAAGCGGGAAAAGCTGACGGCTTCCAGCGGCAGTTCGGTTTCACTGCCATCGGGCTCGGTGACGACCGCGTAGACGTTGGCGAGGCTGCGGGTGTCGCTGGCTTCGACGCTGACCTTCGTGGCGCCACCCCAGGCGCCCCAGAGGTTCGGCGTCGCCACCGCTTCGTTGATGTAGGGCGGTTCGTCGAACGGCGGCACCCCGGCGACGTCGACCTCGCCGGCATAGGCTTCGGCGTAGGCCCCGTTGGTGTCCTCAGCGGAAACGTTCACCTGGTAGCCGACTTCCCATTCCTGAAAGTTGGGCGGCACTTGGAATTCGCCGCGGTAGACGATCGCGTTGCCGCTGATCACTTCGAACGGGAGCATCTGGACGCTCATCGAAGTGGCTTCGGTGCTGAAGACTTCGCCGTAGACCTGCTGGATGCCGCAGTCGTCTTCGACCCGGGCGGTGACGACCGCGGTGCCGCCGTCGGAGGGAAGGCTGCCGGGAGTCAGCTTCGCTTCGCTGACCAGCGGCCCGGTGTCCTCGGGGCCTTCTGGGCCACAGGCAGCGGCGCTGGCCGGCACAGCGAGCAACAGGACGGCGAGCAGCGCCAGGGCGATCACCCCGAACTTACGATGCCCCGAGTTCCCCAAAATCGATCGCGACATCGTCATCCCCCAGAAGTAGACCTTGGACCGGACCGGCGAACCCGACCGTATTCGACGGCATCCAGGCGGCGTGTGAAGAAACGCGGCTGGAGCGTTGGAAGAAAGTGCTAGCCGTCCGTGAGCTCGACGACGGCGGTCTGGGCGCCCGGCAGTGCTCGCACCGCCGCCGGCCCCAGGACCCGCCGCCAGAGCGCGGCGAGCGGCCCGTCGATGTAGATCGTGTTGGTGAGGCGGCTGCCGCCCCCCGGCGTCGGCTCGACCAGGTGCCGGTGTCCGATCCGAGCCCCGGGCAGGCGTGCCTCGTCGGTGAAGAGGCGGCCGTCCTCGAACTCGACGACGCCGAAGCGCAGCCGCAAACCGGTGCGGAAGACGATCCGCGCCTTGGCACCCAGGCGCAGCGGTCCGTCGAGCTCGGCACTCTTCAGCTCGGTGTTCCAGCGCGGCCAGGCCGCGGCGTCGGCGTAGGCGCCGGCCCAGATCGCGGCCGGGGCGGCATCGGCCGCGAGGCTGCTGGTCGTCTCCCAGTGGCTCACTTGTAGAGGCCTTCCTCGAGCAGTCGCACGTTTGCCTCCACCCAGCGGTCGAGTTGCTCAGGCTCAAGCAGCGGCCCGCCGAGCGTCTCCTCCAGCAGCGGCATGAAGCTGAGTGGCGCCCAGATCAGGAAGAAGTGCTGGAGGGTCGCCCAGAGCCGATCGGAGTCAAGCCGCAGCGCCCCCTGCTCAGCCAGCGAGTCGACCTCGGCCCGGCCGCCAGCGACCATCGCCCGGAACAGGGCGGAGCCGCCGGCGGTGCGCTCGACCAGGGCGCGGCCGAGGTAAGCGCAGAGGTCGGGGCGCTCGCGCATCACCCGGGCGGTCTGGACGGCGCGCTCGCGCAGCAGGTCGGCGGCGCCCTCCGCCGCGGCACCAACCTCCCCACCACCCGCATAGGCGTCGCCGAAGGCGCCGACGACCGCCTCGTCGACCGCCGCCACCAGCCCCTCCTTGCCGCCAAAGTGGTGGACCACCAGGGCCGGGGAGACGGCGGCCGCCCGCGCCACCTGGCGCAGCGAGGTGGCGGCAATCCCGGACTCGCCGAAAACCCGGATCGCGGCGTCGACGATCTCCTCGCGACCCGACTTGACAGAGGCTGAACACATGTTCAGTCAATGTACAGCTGTTCAGCCGGGCGTGTCGATCCAGCGCACCACTAGGCCGTCGCGCAGCTCGTGGTAGGCCGGCGGCGCCGGCGGCGGGTCCGCGGCGAGGCGGGCGATCACCGCCTCCGGGCCGTGCAAGTGCTCCTCCACCGCGGTCGTCCAGTGGACCTCGGGGTCGAGCAGGCGCCGCAGCCGTGCCCAGTCGCGGCGCTCGATCGTGGTCAGCACGTTGCCGACGGCGGGGACCTGCTCCGCCACGGGGGACGCCTCAGGCGCCGAGGATCTTGGCCTTCTGGGCCGCGAACTCCTCCTCGGTGAGGATCCCCTGCGCTTTCAGATCGGCGAGCTCCTTGAGCTGATCGATCGTCGAGGACTCGCCGGCCGCGGGTGCTGCCGCCGCTGGTGCGACCTGCTGAGGCTGCTGCTGCGCGTACTGCTGTTCTTCCTGTGCGGCCCAGCGCTGACCCTGGCGACGGCTGACGCGATTGCTGACCGCGGTCGCGGTGCCGGCGATCATCGCCGTCCGCGCTACGCCACGAAGTAGTCCCGGCATCTGCTGCTCCTTCCTAGGCCTCGGCCGCGTCGAGCGCGGCGAGGACGTCGTCAATCGGGATCCGGCCGCTGGCAACGAGCTCGCCGCCGGAATCGCGGACGGCCGCCGCCAGCGGCGCCGCCCAGAGGTTCTCGTAGACGAGCAGGGCGGCCGAGGTCCCCGGCTCGAGCGCCTCGCCGGCCTGGTCAACGTCATCCGCCGAGAGCAGGCCCGAGGAGGCGCCCTCGAAGACGGCCAGCTCGGCGACCTCGCCGCCGACGTCGGCGATCTCGAGAGCGCTGACGCTGCCGTCCTCCTCCTTGCGGATGAAGGTGAGGTCGAGGATGCGGATCAGGCCGCGCTCGACCAGCTCGACAAGGTGCGGGGCGACCTCGCCCTTCGGCTGGCGGCCTGGCCACTCGACCAGGAGGTAATCAATGGGCCCGTGCCCGATCGCGTCGTTCATCAAAGCTTGCTCCTCTTCTAGTACCCGGGCGAGCGCTTGATCTTATGGCGCTCCGCCGGGTGGGCGCCGCCCTTTTCGTCGAGCATCTTGCAGGCGTCGTGAATGTCGTCGGCGAGCCGGTTGACCTGAGCGCGGCTGAGCGTCTCCTTGACCAGCGCCCGCATGATCTTCACCTCCTGGGCGTCCGGCGGCATCGTGTAGGCGGGCAGCATCCAGCCGCGCTCGGCGGAGAGCTGCCAGGAGACGTCAAACTCGTCGTAGCCGCGGTCCTCGGCCAGCTTGAAGGCGACCAGCGGCAGTTGCTCCTGGTCCTCGCCGATCAGCTCAAAGCGGCCGCTCTCCTCCAGCTTCGACGCCAGCGCCTTGGCGTTTTTCTCCATCGCTTTCATCACGATCGTGTAACCCTCGCGACCGAGCCGCACGAAGTTGTAGTACTGGGCCAGCACCATCGAGGAGCCGGTCGAGAAGTTGAGGGTGAAGGTGGCGTCGGTCTTGCCGAGGTAGTTCTCGTAGAAGACGAGGTCCTCGGCGAGGTCGGCTTTCTCGCGGAAGACGAGCCAGCCGATCCCCGGGTAGACGAGCCCGAACTTGTGGCCGGAGACGTTGATCGAGCGCACCTGCTCGAGCCGGAAGTCCCACTCTGAGTGCGGGTAGAGGAAGGGCCAGACAAAGCCGCCGCTGGCGGCGTCGACGTGGAGGGGCACGTCAAGGCCTTTCTCGCTTTTGAGGTCGAGTAGAAGGTTGTTGATGCCGACGATGTCGTCGGCGTGGCCGGTGAAGGTGGTGCCGAGCACCGCGGCGACGCCGATCGTGTTCTCGTCGATGTGGGGCTCGACGTCTTCGGGCCCGATCACGTACTTGTCCTCGCGCAAACGGACGATCCGCGGTTCGACATCGAAGTAACGGCAGAACTTTTCCCAGACCACATGCACGTCGCCGCCGAAGATGAGGTTCGGTTTGTCGACCGGCTTCTTTTCCGCTTCGCGGCGCTCCTTCCATTTCCACTTCAGCGAGAGGGCGCCGAGCATGATCGCCTCCGAGGAGCCCTGAGTCCGGCAGCCGGTCGTCTCGCCGGGGGCGTGGTAGAGGTCGGCGAGCATGCGGATGCAGCGCTGCTCGATCTCGGCCGAGATCGGGTACTCGGCGTGGTCGATGAAGTTGCGGTACAGGTTCTCGGCAATCAGCCGCTGCGCCTCGGGCTCCATCCAGGTGGTGACGAAGGTGGCGAGGTTGCGCCACGGGTCCCCCTCCAGCACCAGTTCCTCGTCGACCAACCGCAAAGCGTCGAGTGCCGCCATCCCTTCGGCTGGGAACTCCTTGTCCGGCGCGTCTTCGGTCAGGAAACGGTTGCCGTAGAGCTTGATTGCCTCCTCGGGTGAGATCTCGTTCATCGCCTCGCTGCTCCTCTCGCGGTTCACCGGTCTGCGCCGCCGATCATCGACGCAGACAGGAGACTCTCAAGGAACGGCCTCCGGTGCATCACCAGGTCCGGGTGACTAGCGTGGCGGCATCGGAGCGCCGCACCTCAACCTCGAGCTGAACGAGATACCTACTTCGAGGTTCCGCGGGGCCGCTTGAAGCTGCGCGAGGAACCGGGGGCCGGTGCCCACCTGATCGCCTATCAGCGCCCCGACCTCCCTGGGCAGAAAGAGAGTCGCTACCGAATCGTCCCGGTTGGGGACGCTGCCGAGCTGACAGAGGCGCTCTCGACCGTGCTCGGCACCCGCATCGTCGTCAGCAAGACGCGGCGGCTCTTCGTCCTCGAAGGCGTGCGGATCCATCTCGACCGCGTCGAGGGTCTCGGCAACTTCATCGAGTTCGAGGGGGTCGCTACCGGCGAGGCCGACCTAGGGCGCTTCGAGCGCTTGCTGGCCGATCTGCGCCGATCCTTCGAGATCGAGGAGGGCGACCTGCTGAGTGGGAGCTATTCCGACCTGCTCGAGGCCTCGGCGTGAACTAACTCGTGCCGCGGTCTCGAGGCGAGGCGAGCCAGGGACCGGGCGACGCGGGCGCGGGCTAGCGGGCGCTCTCAGCGCCGCCTGAGTGCCCGAGCTGTCACGGCGGCGGGCGCTGTCTCGTCTCCTCTATGTGAAGGGTGCGCGAGACTCGGGGGCCAGCGATGGCAAACGCTGATCCATTCCTCGTCTGCCGGGAGCGACTGCGGGGCGTCGCCTACGGACTGCTCGGCGAGCTCGGCGAAGCCGACGACGTCGTTCAGGACGCCTGGTTGCGCTGGCAGGCGGCGGACGGCAACGCCGTCCGCAACGCTGAGGCCTTCCTGGTCACCGTCACCACCCGCCTGGCGATCGACCGACTGCGCTCCGCCCGCGCCCGGCGCGAGACCTACGTCGGCACCTGGTTGCCTACCCCGGTCGTCGTCGACGAGGCCGACCCGGCCGAGACCGCGATCGAGGCGGAGCGGCTGGACCTGGCGCTGCTCTGCGCGCTCGAGCGCCTCGACCCGGTCGAACGGGCGGTGCTGGTCCTCCGCGACGCCTTCGACCTCGACTACGCGGAGATCGCCGACACGATCGACGTCTCGCCGGCCAACGCCCGCCAGATCGCCAAGCGGGCCCGCGACCGGGTCGGCGACGCCGGCCGCCGCGGCCCGGTCGACCGCGCCCGGCAGGGTGAGATCGCCGCCGGATTCCTGCGCGCCGCCCAGCACGGCGACGTCGAAGGGATCAAGCGGCTGCTTGCCGCCGACGCAATCCAGTACTCCGACGGCGGCGGCCGGGTCGTCGCGGCCCGCAAGCCGATCCACGGCGCCGAACTGATCGCCAAGTTCTACGCCAACGTCCGGCGCACCCGCCAATTCCCGCTCGACCTTGTGGCAATGCCGGTGACGGTCAACGGCGACCCCGGCGTGCGACTCGTGAGCCGCTCGCAGGGCCCCTACGCGATCACCGCGATCGAGGTCGTCGACGGGCGGGTGCAGGCGATCCGCAACTTCCTCAACCCCGACCGCTTCGCGGAGCTCTGAGCTGATGTCACTCCCCCACGTCGCCCCCGAGCCGCCGCGCGGCGCCAACCGGCTGGTCATGCGCCTGCTCAGCGGCCGCCTCAGCTGCGCCCTCGAGCGCAGCCTGCCGTTCCGGCTGATCGTCTGGCGGCTGACGCCGCGTCTGATCGCCCTGACCGGTGGCCGCCTCCCCTCCTTCCTCCCCTTCGGCGCCGGCCTGCTGGTCACCCGCGACGCCCGCAACGGCAAGCCTCACCGCCGCGCCGCCGTTTACTTCAACGACGGCGAGGACGTGATCGTGGTGCCTTCGAAGGGCGGGATGGCGAGCGACCCGCACTGGCTGACGAACGCGCTCGCCAGCCCGGAGGTGGGCTTCGGCGGCCAGCCGTTCCGCGCCGAGCTGGTTACCGACGAGAGCGAGCGGGTGCGACTGCAGGCACTCGGCGACGCCTACTACCCGCCCTACATCGCCTACCGGGCGCATGCCGCCCGCCACGGCCGCCGCATCCCGCTGCTGCGCCTCGTCCCGCGGGAGCCACACCCAGCGGACGGGAGCACGGCGAAGGTCGGCCCGTTCGCCCGTCTCGTCCTCGTCAGCTCCCAGCTTCTCAACGAACACGGCCTCTATCTGGGGCGCCGCTCAACCCGCCTTCACGTCGCTCTCTACCGGCGCAGCGGCGGAAGACTGGGTGGGCACCTGCCGGGCTTCCCGGCGGCGCAGATCGCCCTCGTCGACCACATCGGCCGTCGCACTGGCCGGCACCGCACCTCCCCGTTGATCTTCATCGCCGCCGGCGACGCGGTCGTCGTCACCGCCTCGAAAGCGGGCCAGCCGACCCACCCCGGCTGGTTTCACAACCTGATCGCGAGCCCCGACACGACCGTCCAGGTCGGGCCCGAGCTGCGCGACGTCCGCGCCCGGGTCGCCACCGGCGAGGAGCGCGAGCGCCTCTGGTCGCAGCTGATGGCGACCTACCCTGGCTTCGACTTCTACCGGCGCAACGCCGGCTCGCGGGAGATCCCGGTGGTAGTGCTGGAGCCGCGACAACCCTGAGCCCAGCGCCGATCTGAAAGCCTGCCGCGGTGACGCTGCTGGCGGCGAAGATCCTGCTCTCCCCGCTCTGCGTCGTCGCCGTATCGGTGGCCGGCCGCCGCTGGGGCATCGCCGCCGCTGGGCTGCTCGGCGGTCTGCCCGTCGTCGCCGGCCCGATTCTGCTGGTCGTCACCCTCGTCCACGGCGGCGAGTTCGGCGCTGACGCTGCCGCCGGCACCCTGCTCGGGCTCGCCGCCCTAACCGCCTTCGTGGTCGTCTACGCCCGCCTCGCGCCAACGGCGGCGCCGATCCCAAGCCTGCTCTGCGGCTGGGTGGCCTTCCTGCTCGGCGTCGCCTTGCTCAGCCCGCTGCGACCGCCACCGCTGGCCTCCCTGATCGCAGTCGGCCTCGGCTTCGCGCTCGGCATGCGGCTACTGCCGGCCCCACCCTCGCAGCCAGTGGACCCCGCCGCGCCGCCCTGGTGGGACCTGCCGGCCCGTGCCCTCGCGGCGCTGGCACTGGTGCTTGCCTTGACTGGCGCCTCCGGCGCTCTCGGTCCCCACCTAAGTGGCCTGCTGGCGCCGTTCCCGGTGATCACCAGCGTCCTCGCGGTCTTCACCCACGCCCAGGGCGGCGCCGCCCCGGTCGAGGTGCTGCTCCGCAACTTCCTCTTCGGCTTCTACGGCTTCGCCGCCTTCTGCTTCACGCTGGCGATCACCCTGCCCGGGCTCGCGACCGCCGCCGCCTTCGGGCTCGCCGCCACCGCCGCGCTCGCCGTGCAGGCGCTGATCCTGCTCAGCGGAGTTGCAAGAACCGCTCCGCGTCAGCGGCCGACGTAGTCGGCGAGGTGATCGCCGGTGACGGTCGCGCGGGCAGCGACTAGCTCGGCGGGCGTGCCCTCGAAGACGATCCGGCCGCCGTCGTGGCCGGCCCCGGGGCCGAGGTCGATGATCCAGTCGGCGTGGGCCATCACCGCCTGGTGGTGCTCGATCACGATCACCGACTTGCCGGAGTCGACCAGCCGGTCGAGCAGGCCGAGCAGCTGTTCGACGTCGGCGAGGTGGAGGCCGGAGGTCGGCTCGTCGAGGACGTAGACGGCGCCCTTCTCGCCCATCTCGGTGGCCAGCTTCAGGCGCTGGCGCTCGCCGCCGGAGAGAGTGGTGAGCGGCTGGCCGATCGCGAGGTAGCCGAGCCCGACGTCGGCGAGGCGGGCAAGGATCTTGTGGGCGGCGGGCAGCGCCGCCTTGCCGTCGGCGAAGAACTCCTCGGCCTCGCCCACCGACATCGCCAGCACCTCGCTGATGTCCCTCCCGCCGAGCTTGTAGTCGAGCACCTCCGCCTGGAACCGTTTGCCCTCGCAGACCTCGCAGGGGGTGGCGACGCCAGCCATCATCGCCAGGTCGGTGTAGACGACGCCGGCGCCGTTGCAGTTCGGGCAGGCGCCCTCGGAGTTGGCGCTGAACAGCGCCGGCTTGACGTCGTTGGCCTTGGCGAAGGCTTTGCGGATCGGGTCGAGCAGCTTCGTGTAGGTCGCCGGGTTGCTGCGCCGCGAGCCGCGGATCGCGCCCTGGTCGACCGTCACCACCCCCTCCCGCCCGGACACCGAGCCGTCGATCAGCGAGCTCTTGCCGGAGCCGGCGACGCCGGTGATCACCACCAGCACCCCGAGCGGGATGTCGACGTCGACGTCCCGCAGGTTGTTGGTGGCGGCGCCGTGCACCTCCATCGCCTCGGCCGCGGTCCGTACCGTCTCCTTCAGGGAGGCGCGGTCGTCGAGGTGGCGGCCGGTCAGGGTCTTGCTCTTGCGCAGGCCGGCGACGCTGCCCTCGAAGACCACCTCGCCGCCTTCGCCGCCGGCGCCCGGGCCGAGGTCGACGACGTGGTCGGCGATCCCGATCGCCTCCGGCTTGTGCTCGACGACCAGCACCGTGTTGCCCTTGTCGCGCAGCCGCAGCAGCAGCTCGTTCATGCGCTGGATGTCGTGCGGGTGCAGCCCGATCGTCGGCTCGTCAAAGACGTAGGTGACGTCGGTCAGCGAGGAGCCGAGCTGGCGGACCATCTTCGTGCGCTGGGCCTCGCCGCCGGAGAGCGTGCCCGAGGAGCGGTCGAGCGAGAGGTAGCCGAGGCCGATCTCCACGAACGAGTCGAGCGTCTCCCCCAGCGCCTCCAGCAGCGGCGCCACCGCCGGCTCGTCGAGCTCGCGCACCCACTCGGCGAGGTCGCTGATCTGCATCGCGCAGAGGTCGGCGATGCTCTTCTTCCCGATCTTCGAGGAGCGGGCCGCCTCACTAAGCCGGGTGCCGCCGCACTCCGGGCAGGTCGTGAAGGTGATCGCCCGGTCGACGAAGGCCCGCACGTGCGGCTGCATCCCCTCGCGGTCCTTGGCGAGGAACGACTTCTGGATCTTCGGGATCAAGCCTTCGTAGGTGAGGTTGACGCCGTCGACTTTGATCTTGGTCGGCTCTTTGTCGAGCAGCGCCGCGCGTTCGGCCTTGCTGAACTTGCCGACCGGCTTGTCGGGGTCGAAGAAGCCGCAGCCGCGGAAGATGCGCCCGTACCAGCCGTCCATGCTGTAGCCGGGAACCTTCAGCGCCCCCTCGTTGAGCGACTTGCTCTCGTCGTACAGCTGGGCGAGGTCGAAGTCGCTGACCTGGCCACGGCCCTCACAGTTCGGGCACATGCCGCCGGTGCGGCTGAAGTTGACCCGCTTCGACTTCTCGTTGCCTTTCTTGACCATCCCCGAGGCCTCGACCGAGGCGACGTTGAAGGAGAACGCCTGCGGCGAGCCGATCCGCGGCTTGCCGAGGCGGCTGAAGAGGATCCGCAGCATCGCGTTGGCATCCGTGACGGTGCCGACCGTGGAGCGGGCATCGGCGCCGATTCGCTCCTGGTCGACGAGGATCGCCGTCGTCAGCCCCTCCAGCACGTCGACCTCGGGCCGCGCCTGGGTCGGCATGAAGCCCTGTACGAAGGCGCTGTAGGTCTCGTTGATCAACCGCTGCGACTCGGCGGCGATCGTGCCGAAGACCAGCGAGCTCTTGCCGGAACCGGAGACGCCGGTAAAGGCAGTCAGCCGCCGCTTCGGGATCTCGACGCTGACGTCCTTGAGGTTGTTGACACGG
>Ga0207686_10000699_pt1 | contig 20779 bp, 19 predicted proteins | sample KBSM24metaG_FD_184396 | JGI IMG/M metagenome (GOLD analysis project Ga0207686, IMG submission 184396) | Miscanthus rhizosphere microbial communities from Kellogg Biological Station, Michigan, USA - KBS M2-4 metaG (SPAdes) (version 2) | ecosystem: Host-associated > Plants > Roots > Rhizosphere >...
GAATCTCAGACGCCGGCCGCGCCAGCGTATAACCACCGTTGGCGCCGCGGGTTGATTGGACCAACCCGGCCTTCACCAGAATCCACATCAACTTGCCCGCGTTCGCCACCGAAAGTCCTTCGAGATCCGCGATCTGATTGAGCGTCAGCGACTCAGCGCGGGTCTCAGCTCGTGCCAGTTGCACGAGACATCGCAGGCCGTACTCTTCGTGTGCAGAAATCTTCATTTTCGTCGTTTTCTTTTGATTTCCGCCTGATTATAGCATTCCTTACTTTTTTATCAAGTTTACGGATGGCCACACATGCGCTAATTGAGTAGGTCGATTACAATCGCCGCGCAATCGTGTCAGAACCCAGAGCGGTAGCGACGGATCAAGTGATTCGCAGTGGCCCTTGATCCGGTCGCTACCGCTCGCGGTTCTGACACTCGCGTACGAATGAGATCCTTTTCACCAGTCAAATCGAGATGGTTCGGATTTGTAATAGCCATCTGCGCAGTCGGCGTGGCCACTCTACCGCTCAAGCTGTTGGGACCACACATCAATCCGACGACGGTGGCGCTGGCCTTCCTGTTGATAATTCTTTTCATCGCGCGCGCGTGGGGTCCGGCGCCCGCAGTATGCGCGTCGGTTGTTGGCATCCTCAGTTTGAATTTTTTCTTCCTGCCGCCCTTTGGAACGTTCGCAATTCGCGACCCGGCAAATTGGATCGCGTTCGTGGCTTTCATGGTCACGGCGATTACTGTCGGCCAACTATCCGGCAACGCGAAGCAGCGCGCCGAAGATGCCGAGAACGCCAAACGTGAAGTCGAGCGGCTGTACTACGAATTGCAGGATTCGTTTGACCGATCAAGTCAGGCCAAAGCGTTGAAGCAAAGCGAGAGACTGAAATCTTCGCTGCTCGATGCGGTGACGCACGACTTTCGCACACCGCTGACTTCGATCAAGGCCTCGGCGACCGCGATGCTCGACGATATCTACGGAACTGAGCGCGATTATGCCGCGCCGGCGCTCGATCAGGAGGCGCGCAAAGAAATGCTTCAAGTGATCGATGAGGAAGCTGACCGGCTCGATCGTTTTGTCGAGGGGCTGACCAAACTCGCGCGCATTGACGCCGGCGATATGCACTTGCAGCTCCAGCCGGCCTCAGTTGAAGAAATGGTCACGGCTGCGCTGAAGCGCGCCGAGCCGCGCACCCGCTCACATCGTCTCGAAGTCTGGATCGAAGATTTGCCTCCGGTCACCGTCGACGAACACGCGATGTCGGAAGCGATTTATACGCTCGTCGACAACGCCGCCAAGTACTCGCCACACGAGTCTCCGATCACCGTGCGGGCATCGCACAAAAATGATCGGGCGATTATCATCAGCGTCGAAGATCACGGTCCGGGCATTCGCGCCGAGGTTCGCGATCGTGTCTTCGAAAAATTCTTCCGCGCGATGCGCGATGGCGACATCTCCGATCGGCGGGTGGCCGGCACGGGCATGGGACTGGCCATCGCCCGCGGAATCGTCGAGGCGCACCACGGCCACATCTGGGTCGAAGATGCGGGAGGTGGCCAGGGAGCCAGGTTCGTGATCGAACTGCCAATAGACCAGGACCTTGCTTCTGCGAGAGCGAACTAATACACCGATGGCCGATCCCAAACCCCGCATCCTGGTTGTCGACGACGAGCCGCAGATTACGCGGGTGCTGTTGCGCAGTCTGACTTCCAAAGGTTACGACGTGCGCATCGCCGCTGATGGCGAGTTCGCCTTGCAGAGTTTTCGTGACTCACCCACCTCGCTGGTGATTACCGATCTTGCGATGCCGAACATGGGCGGCCTCGAATTATGCCGGCGACTGCGGGCAATTTCCGACGTGCCGATAATCGTGCTGTCAGTGCGCGGCGAAGAAAAAACCAAGGTGGAAGCGTTGGACGCCGGCGCCGACGATTATGTGACGAAGCCGTTCGGCATGGACGAGTTGCTGGCCCGCATCCGCGCCACCCTGCGTCGCCAGCCGGTCAAAGATGCACAGGCGCGGATCTTCGAGGTCGCTGATTTTCGCATCGATCTCGACGCGCACGTCGCCAGCCGCGGCGGCGAAGAGCTACGCCTGACGCCGAAAGAATTCGATCTGCTGGCGCATCTCATGCGAAACGCCGGCAAGGTTTTGACGCACCGTTCGTTACTGGGGGCCGTTTGGGGCGGTGATTACACCGAGCAGCATGAGTATCTTCGCGTCTTCATCGGCCAACTCCGCAAAAAAATTGAACCGGATCCATCGAAGCCCCGCTACATCATCACCGAACCGTGGATCGGATATCGTTTTAATCCTGAATAGCGACCGGCAAAGCGTGGATCGCGCCGGCTCACCTTTTACGAACTTTTAATAAACTCCTTATCCGTTCTTTACAGCCATGCGACTAATCTGACAGTCGTTGGCAAAACCGATCAGTCCGAAGTTGAATTACTACGCCGCCTTGTTGGCGGTCGCCGGAGGGACAGTCGTCCTCATCCCTTTCCGCGCGCACATCAACACCACTACGGTCGCGCTGGCATTGCTGTTGGTGGTTCTCTTCGTCGCCATGACCATCGGCAGCAAACCGGCGCTGCTCGCCTCGGTGCTCGCGATGTTCGGCTACAACTTCTTCTTTCTTCCGCCGTTGCACACCTTGACGATTGCCGACCCGCAGAATTGGATCGCTCTGGCAGCCTTCTTTATTACGTCACTGGCAGTTGGCCAGCTTTCTGCCAGAGCACGTCGCCGCGCGCAAGAATCCGAAACCGCCAGAGGAGAGATCCGGCGGCTCTACGAAGAGTTGCAGGAAGCATTTGATCGGGCCAGCGAAGCCGAAGCCATTAAGCGAAGCGAGCGGCTGAAGACCGCATTACTGGACGCGATTTCACATGACATTCGCACACCGCTGACTTCGATCAAGGCGTCAGCAACCTTGTTGCTCGAAGACCGCGACGAAGCCGACGATGCCGCAAAGCTGAGTTCGCAAGAGCAGCAGGCGATGCTGGAGGTAATCAATCACGGGGCCGACCGCCTGGATCGCTTCGTGGAAGGCCTGGTGGAGTTGGCGCGTATCGAAGCCGGAGACGTGCATCTGCATCGCAACTGGCGCTCGATCGAAGATTTGATTGAAGCCGCGCTCGCCCAGGCGGAGCCGCTCACGCAAAACCACAAAATAGAAGTGATGGTGCCGGACGAATTGCCGGTGGTCCGCGTCGATGGCCGCGCAGTCACTGAGGTCATCTACACGCTGCTCGACAACGCCTGCAAATATTCGCCGGCACGCACCGAAATCAAAATAGGCGCGCGTTTAAATTCGCCAGACTCGATTGAAGTCGCGGTTGAAGATCGCGGGCCCGGCATTGCTTCGCGCTATCGCGAAAAAGTGTTCGAAAGATTTTATCGGATTGATGAAAATGGATTGGCGAAAGGACATCCCAACGGGATCGGCATGGGTCTCGCGATTGCCAAAGGAATCGTAGAGGCGCACGGGGGACGGATTTCGATCGCGGATCCGGAAACGAGTCATGGAACCCGCGTCGTGTTTACGGTGCCCGTGGGCGATGACGTGGTCCCGGATCAAAAAGCTCAGGCGAAACCAAAAGGCGCGGCCGCCTGGCCGGATTGATCCACCGGTTTTCAATTCGATGGAAACTCGCAAACGCATTTTAGTAGTTGACGACGAGCCGGAGATAACGCTCGTCTTACGCAGCGCCCTAACCAAACATGGCTACGATGTGCGGGTCGCGAATGAAGGAGAAGCGGCGCTGGAACTGTTCCGCGCCTGGCCACCCGATCTGGTCATCACAGATCTATCGATGCCGAATATGAATGGCCTGAAACTCTGCGAGCGGGTGCGCGCCGTCTCGCAATTGCCCATCATCATTTTGTCCGTGAAGAGCGACGAAGCCGCCAAGGTTGAAGCGCTCGACCTCGGGGCCGATGATTATGTCACCAAGCCCTTCGGCATCGGCGAGCTCCTGGCGCGCGTGCGCGCCGCTTTGCGCCGCTCACCGGAACCGGCGGACGACGAACCTGTGATTAAGGATGGCGACTTCGTGGTCGATCTCGCCACGCGAAGTGTCCAGGTCGCCGGCAAAGAAGTAAAGCTCTCGCCGAAAGAATTCGATCTGTTGCTCTTTTTCATCCGTCACGCCGGAAAAGTCCTGACGCACCACACGCTGCTCGGCAAAATCTGGGGCGGCGACTACACCGATCAAACTGAGTACTTGCGCGTATTCGTTCGTCACCTGCGTAAGAAGATCGAACGCGATCCGGCAAAGCCCCAATACATTCTGACCGAGCCATGGGTTGGTTATCGATTTAATGCAGAAACCCGGCCGTTAGGGAGGGTGTGAGACGCAGGTTCTAAGAAGTTCCGCCCCTCCCTCAGGGAATAACATAGTTGACTAATCAAGCAGAGAACCGTGGGGAATGACGGGCGTCAATCGTGTGCATATTTGATCAGCCGAGTATGTTATCGCCCTCCCTCACGGTCGGGCTTCCGCCATTTATGAACTTTTAATGAACCTTTAAGTCCTTTTTTACTCCGTGTCCATTACTGTGATGTTGCTCGCGAGGTCGAGCAAGTGATGGCATTGAATCGCAAGTTCATAACGGAACTTTACCCCGCCAAACGTGAACCGATCGAGTACCTGACGGAAAACGATTTTCGCATCATCCGCCGCTGCGACGTCGATGACTCCTTTCCGAAAGATGGACTCGAACACTGCTTCATCGTCCGTGATCCTGACGGTTACGAACTCGACATAACAGTCAACTTCGACACGCGAGCGGCGGCTGAAGTTATTGAACGCAGCCGGCGACGCATCACCTTTGAAAGTTCTTTCTGGGTCACCGCCGCCGAGCGTCACCTCGCTGAGTATTTGTGGGAGCACAACGACTGGCCGCCGGACGGGAATCTGAGAATTGACCAACTGACGCTTGACGACATAGACATGGCCGGCCGTTGGAACGTGGAAAAGAATGAAAGCTCGATTTGGTAAGCGTAGCCGACGCGGTCTGCACGATCGTTTTGTTTTGAGAGCCGCTCTGGTGGGCGTGTCGCTCATGACGATTACGATGTCGCTGACGGCGGCGGCGCAACAAACTGTGTTCAATGTTCCGACCACCGACGTGCTTGATAAAGGCAAGGTCTATTTCGAACTCGATGTCAGCGCTAAGCCGACTGATTCGCAAGCCGTCAACAAGTTCTCTTCATTCGTACCGCGATTGGTGATCGGCGCCGGCCGTCGAATTGAAGCGGGCGTAAACATTCTCGGCAACATCCAGCCCGGTCCGGATGCGACCACCATTTCCCCGACCATTAAATGGAAAGCTTACGACGGCAAACAGAACGGTTGGGCCGTGGTGCTCGGCAATAATCTTTTTATTCCGGTTCACAATCGGCAGTACGACGCGGGCACGTACAGTTATCTAACGACGCAGAAGACCTTCAACCAGAGCACTCGCATCGGTTTCGGCAGCTACTTCTTCAGCAGGAACGTAGTCGCGCCAAATGCGAACCGCGCCGGCGGACAATTCACCTTTGAGCAACCGCTAAACAAGAAAGTTACCGTCGCGGCCGATTGGTTTACCGGAAAACACAGTGCGGGATACTTCTCGCCCGGCGTAATTTTTAAGGTCGGACCAAAGATTACCGCATACGCGACTTACACCATCGGCAATCAAAACGCTGCGAGCGGGAATCATTTCTTTCTGCTCGAGTTCGGTTACAACTTCAATTGAGGATTCGCAATGTTGGATCTGATTTTCGTCATCGCCACGGTCTGCTTTTTTCTAATCGCGCTGGCTTACGTCCGCGCCTGCGAGAAGTTGCAATGAACAGCTTGGCCAGACACATAACGATATGAGCTTAGGAACGCTAATGATGGCGGCAGTTTCGCTGCTGCTGCTGATTTATTTAACCGTGGCGCTACTGCGTCCCGAGAAATTTTAGAGGCACGGACTAAAGTCCGGGTCACGCTTATGACCTTCATCGGTTGGCTGCAAATTCTGCTTTTCACTGCGATTATCATCGCGATTACCAAACCCGTCGGGGTTTTTATGACGCGGGTCTTCAACGGCGAGCGCACCTTTCTGCACCCGGTCCTGCGTCCGTTTGAACGCCTCATCTATCGTTTGACCGGCGTCGATGAAAAGCGGGAAATGCGCTGGACGGAGTACGCGGCAGCGATGCTCCTCTATAGCCTGGCGTCATTGCTGCTGCTCTACCTGATACAGCGGATGCAGTATTACCTGCCGCTCAATCCACAAAAGCTGCCGGGCGTCGATTCATCCGCAACTGCGACGGGCTTTGTCGGTTCGGCCTTCAACACGGCCGCATCATTTACCACTAATACAAACTGGCAGAGCTATGTCCCCGAAGTAACGATGAGTTACTTCACGCAGATGGCCGGCCTCGCGTACCACAACTTTGGCTCGGCCGCGACGGGCATTGTTTTGGCCATCGCTTTCATTCGCGGGATCGCGCGGCGCGAAGTGGAAACGATCGGCAACTTCTGGGTCGATTTTGTTCGCTGCAATCTTTACGTGCTGTTACCGGTTTGCGTTCTTGGCGCTTTGCTGCTCGTGTCGCAGGGCGTCGTACAAAATTTTCGGGCATATGACACTGCTCAGCTGATCGAACCGCAAACCATCACCGTAGATAAGAAAGACGCCAACGGAAATGTGCTGACCAATTCCGACGGCACGAATCAAAAAGAGCAACAGACCATCACCACCCAGACTATCGCGCAAGGGCCCGTTGCTTCTCAGGAGATTATCAAAGAGTTGGGAACGAATGGTGGTGGCTTCTTCAACACAAACAGTGCGCATCCGTTCGAGAACCCGACGCCTTTGACCAATTTCATCCAGATGCTGCTCATCTTCGCTCTGGGTGCGGGCCTCACTTATACGCTCGGCCGGATGACTGGCTCGCCGAAGCATGGCTGGGCCGTGCTGGCCGCGATGGTGTTCCTGTTTTTGGCGGGAGTTGTCAGCGCCTACTGGGCCGAGTCGCGCGGCAATCCGTTGTTGCACGATACGAATCAGATTGCCGGCTCAGGCAATTCCGGCGGCAACATGGAAGGCAAGGAAGTCCGATTCGGGATCGCTGACAGCGCGCTCTTCGCGACCATCACCACGGACGCGAGCTGCGGCGCAGTCAATGCGATGCATGATTCGTTCACACCGATCGGCGGTCTCGTGCCGCTGATCAATATCATGCTGGGCGAAATTATTTTTGGCGGTGCCGGGAGCGGTCTCTACGGCATGTTGATCTTCTGCATCCTGTCAGTCTTTGTGGCCGGCCTGATGGTGGGCCGCACTCCCGAATATCTCGGCAAGAAGATCGAATCATACGACGTGAAGATGTCGATGCTCTACGTTCTGATCTTCCCTCTGGTGATTCTGGTGTTTGCCGCCATCGCCGTACTCGCTCCTTCTTTCGGCACATCGCAATTGGCCAACGGCGGCCCGCACGGACTATCAGAGATCCTCTACGCGTACACCTCGGGAACAGGCAACAACGGCTCGGCATTTGCCGGGATCTCGGCGAACACGCTTTGGTACAACTCGAGCATTGGTGCGGCGATGTTGGTGGGTCGTTTCCTGATGATCGTGCCGATGCTCGCCATAGCCGGCAATCTGGCGCGGAAAAAGATCGTGCCGGCTTCGTTGGGAACATTTCCGGTCACCACTCCGCTGTTCACCGTGCTGCTGGTGAGCGTGATCATAATTCTGGGCGCGCTGACTTTCTTTCCGGCGCTGAGCCTGGGGCCGATCGTGGAGCACTTGCTGATGTATGCGGGGAAAGCGTTTTGATTTGGTGTGCGGCGGCTTGACGCCGCTTTCCGACCAGCAGACTCGAAACGGGAAGTGAAAAAGCAGCGTCAAGCCGCCGCTCTCCGAATATGATTAAGAAAACGAAAACGCTCGGTGTTTGGAATTGGCAGATCGTAAGGCGCGCCATTCTCGATTCAATCACGAAATTGAATCCGCGACGGATGATGAAGAACCCGGTCATGTTCGTGGTCGAAGTAGGCTGTGTGGTAACCACGATCTATTTCATCTACGGTCTCGCGAAGCCGATCGCCGGCGTCACTAATCCAAAGTTCGAACTCCAAATCACGCTGTGGCTTTGGTTCACCGTACTCTTCGCGAACTTCGCAGAGGCCATGGCCGAAGGTCGTGGCAAAGCCCAGGCCGATAACCTGCGGCGCTCGCGCACCGAAACCGTGGCGCATCGCTTCGTTAATAATCACACGGAAAACGTGGCTGCCTCGGACCTGCGCATGGGCAACGTGGTCGTCGTAGCGGCCGGCGAATTCATTCCCGGCGACGGAGAGATCATTGAGGGCGTCGCCTCGGTCGACGAGTCCGCGATCACCGGCGAATCCGCGCCCGTCATTCGCGAAGCCGGCGGTGATCGTTCAGCCGTAACCGGCGGCACCCGCGTTTTGTCCGATCAGATCAAGGTGCGGATCACCGCCAACCCCGGCGAGACCTTCCTCGACCGTATGATCGCGCTGGTGGAGGGAGCCGAGCGGCAAAAGACACCTAACGAAATAGCCCTGAACATCCTGCTCGCTGGTTTGACGATAGTCTTTCTCCTGGCCGTCGTAACCCTGCAGCCCTTCGCAATTTATTCAAATGCCCCGCAGACGATCTTTGTCCTGGTGTCACTGCTGGTTTGTCTGGTTCCCACCACCATCGGCGGATTGCTTTCAGCGATTGGCATCGCCGGGATGGATCGCATGGTGCAGCACAACGTGCTCGCGATGTCGGGCCGGGCCGTCGAAGCCGCGGGCGACGTGAACACTTTGCTGCTGGATAAGACCGGAACGATCACGCTTGGCAATCGACAGGCAACTGAGTTTGTGCCGCTCAACGGCGTCGATGAAAAACTACTGGCCGACGCAGCGCAACTCTCTTCGCTGGCCGACGAGACGCCGGAGGGACGTTCCATCGTGGTACTCGCGAAAGACAAGTACGGCTTGCGCGGCCGGGAGTTGGGAATGCACGAAGCCAGTTTCATCCCCTTCACTGCGCAGACGCGTATGTCCGGCGTGAATCTTAATGGACGCGAGATTCGCAAAGGCGCCGTCGACGCGATTGAAAAATATTGTTCACTCAACGGCAACTCTGATTCAGCGGAATTACGAACCATCGTTGAGCGCATCTCGCGCGCCGGCGGAACCCCTTTGGTCGTCGCTTACGACAAAAAGCCACTGGGCGTCGTCTATCTGAAAGACGTCGTCAAGGGCGGGATGCGCGAACGGTTTGCCCAACTGCGTGCCATGGGGATCAAGACGGTAATGATCACTGGCGACAATCCGCTGACGGCGCAGACCATTGCGCGCGAAGCCGGGGTGGACGATTTTCTGGCGCAAGCGACCCCCGAAGACAAAATGAAATTGATCAAAGATGAGCAGGCCGGAGGCAAGCTGGTGGCGATGACCGGCGATGGAACCAACGATGCTCCCGCGCTGGCCCAGGCCGATGTGGGCGTCGCCATGAACACCGGAACGCAGGCGGCCAAAGAGGCCGGCAACATGGTCGATCTTGATTCCAACCCGACTAAGTTGATCGAGGTGGTGGAGATCGGGAAACAACTGTTGATGACTCGCGGCGCGCTCACCACATTTTCGATCGCGAATGATGTGGCCAAGTACTTCGCGATTATTCCGGCGATGTTCGCCGCGGCGTTTCCCGTGCTGAACGCGCTCAACATCATGGGCCTTCGGACACCGCAGTCGGCCGTGCTGTCTGCGGTGATCTTTAATGCGCTGATCATAATTGCGCTGATTCCACTGGCCCTCAAAGGCGTGAAATATCGAGCCATGAGCGCCGCGGCCCTGCTGCGCCGCAACCTGTTGATTTATGGATTCGGCGGCCTGGTCGCGCCGTTCGTGGGAATCAAAATCATCGACATGATTGTTCATGCGATTGGATTGGCTTAACTGTAGGCGCAGGGCTTGTCCCTGCCCGTTCGTCTCAATTAACCGCGGGCGGGGACAAGCCCCGCCCTTACAAAATGAATTATGCGAAATCTTTTAACTGCGGTATTAATGACGATCGTCACGACAATTCTGCTTGGAATAATTTATCCGATTGCGGTCACCGGTATCGCGCAACTCGTATTTCCGGACAAGGCAAACGGGCAACTCATTCGCCGATCGGATGGGGCAATCGTCGGGTCGCGGCTCATCGGCCAACCCTTCTCCGGTCCCGGCTATTTCCATTCGCGGCCGAGCGCTGCCGGCGCCGCGGGTTACGATGCCGTCCGCTCATCAGGATCGAATCTCGGTCCGACGAACCAACAACTTGTCGATCGCGTGCGAACCGATGTCGCGAATTTGCAGCGAGAGAATTCCGCGCAGGCGGTGCCGATTGATCTGGTCACCACCTCTGCCTCTGGACTTGATCCTCATATCTCGCCGGCGGCGGCCGAATTTCAAGTCCCGCGCGTGGCTCGCGAACGCGGTCTGAAAGAAACCGAGCTGCGGCAAATCGTCAGCCGCCATACTGAAGCAAGAACTTTTGGTCTGCTGGGAGAGCCGCGTGTGAATGTTGTGGAGCTGAATCTCGAACTCGACGCGCGCGACCCCGTGCTGCGAAGGTAGATATGGTCACCGCGGAAGCCAGACGTTCGCCCGAATCATTGCTCGCCAAAATCAGAGAGAGCGAGCAGGCGAAACTGCGCATCTACATCGGTCATGCGGCCGGCGTAGGCAAAACATATCGAATGCTCGCCGACGCCCATGAGTTGCGACGACAAGGTCTCGATGTGGTGCTGGGTTTGGTTGAGTCCCACGGCCGGTTCGAGACCGAAGGCTTGATCGGTGATTTGGAACAGGTGCCGCTCAAGCGCATCGAATATCGTGGCGCCGCCTTTAACGAGCTCGACGTGGACGCGATAATCGCGCGGCGTCCCGGCATCGCAGTTGTCGATGAACTGGCCCACACCAATGTTCCCGGATCGAAGAACCGGAAACGTTACGAGGACGTGCTGGAACTCATCGATGCCGGAATTTCAGTAATCACCGCCGTTAACATTCAGCACATGGAGTCTTTGAACGATGCGGTCAAACGCATCACCGGTGTGCAGGTACGTGAGACGGTGCCCGATTCTTTTTTCCGGCGCGCGAATGAAATCGTCGACATCGACATTTCGGTCGAGATGCTGCGGACGCGTCTCCGTCAGGGAAAAATTTATCCCGTCGAAAAGATCCCACAGGCGCTGAATAATTTTTTCCGCAAAGGAAATCTGTCCGCGCTCCGTGAACTGGCGCTACGCGAAGTCGCTACCGATCAAGCGACGAAGGCCCACGACTATCGCGAACGCGAAGGGCTGGAGCAGGCGGCGATTCCCGAGAAGGTGATGGTGGCGATGGCCTCGCGCGGCAGTGCCAAGCGCATACTGCGCAGCGGCGCGCGCATCGCGGGCCGACTGGCCTCAGACTGGTACGCGGTGTACGTCGAAACCCCGAAAGAAGAACCTGGACGAATCAATCCTCACGACTACGTCCTGCTGCAGGAGAACATTCGGTTCGCGAAGGAGCTCGGCGCTAAGGTCATTAAGTTAAAAGGCCGGCGCGTCGCGGACGCTCTGATCGACTTCGCTTGCCAGGAGGGGATCACGCACGTGGTGTTCGGGCAGTCCGCGCGATCACGTTGGGACATTTTCCTGCATGGTTCGGTCATCAACCGCTTCCTTCGCGATGTGCGCAGCGCCAGCGTGCACGTGGTGCCGCTCGAGCGGAAAAACGCCGATCGAGATGTTCGGTGACACATTTCTATTCTGCCTCGCATAGGTTCCGACTGGAACAGATCAAATAGCTGGGCCGCTAGTCGTCGCGGTTTCTTAGGCGAATGGCCTCGCGTTTGATTCTCAACCCTGATCAAGCCGCTCGAAATCCTCGCCGCCCTTACGAACTCTTTATAAATCGCTTACTCCACCCTTACGCCTATCGTTCTAACCTGAAACTGCGGCCACCGCGGCCGGTTACCGTGCGAGCCATAAACGAAAAGACGCATCCAGATCAAATCGCGCAAAGCCTCGCAGAGCTGACTGACGAGGTGGCTGAACTGTCTCGCCGCCTTCGATCAGTCGAAAGCGATCATGAACAACGCGCGGCCGCTCAACAATCGGATCTCACGATCATTTGCCACGACGACGAACCAAACTCGATCGAGTTTCACACCCAAAACGGTTTCGTCATTGTGCGGCCGTGGGAGGCGAAGGGTGGCGTGCCCGCATCCGGAGCATTCAGATTTCGAGTGCAAGACCCTGACGGCCTGGAGCGGGAGATCAACGTGGCGATTGCAACTCAGCTGCGGTCTGAAACTGAGTTCCGCACGCGCGGACGAATCGGGACATCGAGCAGGTTTTGGATCTGCTGCGCGGAACGAAGACTGGCGAACTATTTGATGGAACGCGACGAGTTCCCGCCAACAAATGAAATGAACATCGACACGCTGGATCGCGAAGATCTCCTCCTGGCGATTCGTTGGGGGAAAGATACGTAAGGGGTCGCCGTCGTGACGAAGGAACCCGGCTCCTGCCCCCGGCTCCCGACCCCTTTTCTTTATGGCTTACACACTCAAACGCTTACTTGTCGGCAAGGCCAAGAAGACCGCGATGGCGGTTCATGAGCGGCTGACAAAGAAGACCGGCCTCGCCGTCTTTGCTTCCGACGCGTTGTCGTCAACGGCGTATGCGACGGAAGAAATTCTGCTGGTGTTGGCAGTCGCCTTCGCCTTCGGCCAGCCGAGTGCATTCACTTACGTCGTGCCGATCACGATGGCGATCGTGTTGGTCCTGGTCATCGTCGCCATCAGTTATCGCCAGACGATCTTTGCCTACCCGTCAGGCGGCGGCGCCTACATCGTCGCCAAGGACAATCTGGGAACGACGCCGGGATTGGTCGCCGCCGCAGCCTTGTTGGTCGATTACGTTTTGACAGTATCAGTGTCGATTTCGGCCGGCGTTGCCGCCATCACCTCAGCGGCTCAGGGAACGCGGTGGTCCTGGCTAGACAATCACAAAGTGATCCTGTGCTTAATTCTGATCGCTTTCATCGCGGTCGCTAATTTACGTGGCGTGCGCGAGTCGGGCGCGCTCTTCGCCGCACCCACCTACTCGTTCGTCGTCAGCTTTCTGTTCATGGTGGGATACGGCATCGTTCACTACATCATTCATCCGGTCACGATCGTCGCCGCCAACGAACAACTGAAACTGGCTGAAGGTTATCATCTGCAACCTCTCACATGGTTCCTGGTGTTAGGAGCTTTTTCGAACGGCTGCGTGGCGCTGACCGGGACCGAAGCGATCTCAAACGGCATTCCGGCATTCAAACAACCTGAATCAAAGAACGCCGCGACCACCCTGGCATGGATGGCCGCGCTTTTGGCGGCGATGTTCATCGGCACCAGTGTGATGGCTTATCTTTACCGCGTTCATCCCAGCGAAAACGAGACGGTCATCTCGCAATTCGCGCGCATCATCTTCACCGGTTCGATGGGTTGGTTCTATTACATCATTCAGGGCACGACCGCATTGATTTTGATCCTCGCGGCGAACACATCGTTCGCAGACTTTCCTCGCCTGGCGAGCCTGCTTGCCCGCGATCGGTTTCTGCCCAGACAGTTCGCCACGCGTGGTGACAAACTAGTCTTCTCAAACGGCATCATTATTCTCGCTGTGTTCGCGGCCGTGCTGGTGATCGCGTTCGCAGGCGACACGAGCAGGCTGATTCCGCTCTATGCCGTCGGCGTTTTTCTCTCTTTCACGCTGTCGCAAACCGGAATGGTGCGGCATTGGATAAAGGCGGGACGGGCACTGAAAGCGGCAGCCACCAATGCTGACACTCAGGGGCGAAGTGACGCGAAAACTGATTACAAAATAAACTCACGGGAAGTTCATCAGGCCAAACATTGGAAGAAATCGATTCTCATCAACGGCCTCGGCGCCGGCGCGACACTCGTCGTGCTCATCGTGCTCGTGCTCACCAAGTTCGTTCACGGCGCCTGGATCGTGGTCGTGCTCATCCCGCTGCTCGTCGCCCTGTTCCGCGCCATTCATCGCCACTATCTCGACGTGGCGCGGCAATTAACAACGGAAGGCGCGCAGAAAGTCCGGGCCATCGAGCATGAAGTGGTGGTGCCTATTTCCGGCATCCATCGCGGCGTGTTGCAGGCACTCGAATACGCGAAAGCCATCGCGCACGGCCACGTGACGGCGATTTACATTAACGTTGACGACGAAGCTACGCAGAAGCTGCGTGAGAAGTGGAGCGGCTGGGTGCAAGGCGTTGAGTTGGTGGTGATTGCTTCGCCATATCGATCGCTGATCGGCCCTTTGACTCGCTATATTGATCGAAGGCTGACTTTGAATCCGAACAAGGTAATCACCGTCGTGTTACCCGAATTCGTCCCGGCCCGATGGTGGCATCATCTACTGCACAATCAGAGTTCGCTGATGCTCAAAGGCGCGTTGTTGTTCAAGCCCAACGTAATCGTGATCAGCGTGCCCTATCACCTGACATCGGCCAAGCCGGTGAATGGCAGAAATGGTGGGAACGGCCGCGGCCCATCGAACGAGCATTAGCCGGTAGACTTATTCTTCCGGCACGGTCTTGACGCCAACTGATTTCACGATCTTCTCGCGATAGCGCCGTGCTTCGACCTTGATGGTTTCTTCGTTGAGAGTTAGCAGGCGGCGATCGCGCATCACAACGGATCCTTCGATGATTACGGTGCGCACATCACCGGCCTTCGTGGCATAAACCAGATCTGAATAGATATTGTAGAAGGGCGTCTGATTCAGATCGTCGAGATCGACGATCACGACATCCGCCCGCTTCCCTTTTTCGATCGAGCCGATCTCTTTTTCCAGATGCAAAGCGCGCGCGCCGCGAATCGTGGCCATCTCGAATGCTTCCTGGGCCGAGAGCACCTTCGGGTCCTTGCTGATGAGCTTGTGAAGTTTCGCCGCCGTGTCCATCTCTTCCCAAAGATTGAGATCGTTGTTGGAAGCGGCGCCGTCTGTTCCCAGCCCGACCGGCAGGTCGTTCTTCAGCATCGCCGGCACGGGCGCGACGCCGGAAGCCAGTTTCATGTTTGATTGCGGATTATGAACGATGCCCACGCCCAATTTCTTCAGCAACGCGAGCTCTTCGTCGCTGGGCCAAACCACATGCGCGGCGATGACGCGACCGTTGAGGAAGCCGAAGCGGTTCAGATAATCGATCGGGCTGGCGCCTTTGTCTTTGATGCTGTCATCGACTTCGCGTTTGGTTTCGGAAATATGAATGACGATCGGCGCGCCGGTGCGATCTGAGAACTCGCGCACAGCTTTCAGATGATCCTGTGAAACAGTGTAAGGCGCATGCGGCGCGATGGCCGGAATGATGAGCGCGTTACTTTTCCAATGCTTCACAAAGCGATCGACATAAGCCATCGCTTCCGCATTTGTCTTGTTATCAGCAACCGGAAAGTCGATGACCGTCTCGCCGAGTACTCCACGCATGCCGGCCTTGAAGGTTTCATCAGCGATGGCATCTTCGAAGTAATACATGTCGCAGTAGGTCGTGGTGCCACTGCGAATCATCTCAGCCAGACCCAGCCGCGTGCCGACGAGCACGAAATCCTCGGTGACGTTCTTCGCTTCCGCCGGAAAGATGTATTTCGTCAACCACTCCTGCAGATCGAGATCGTCGGCGATGCCGCGAAACAGCGTCATCGGCACGTGGGTGTGGCCGTTGATTAACCCCGGAATGACAACCTTGCCCTGCGCTTCGATTACCTGCCGCGAGCTGTAGTTGAGATCCATGAGCGCCGCTGTGTCGACGGCCACGATGCGGCCGTCTTTGATCGCGATGCCGCCGTTTTCAATCACACGGCGGGAACCGTCCATCGTCACTACAGTCCCGCCTCGGATGATCAGGTCCACAGGTATCTCTCTGCGTTGGGCCACGGTCGGAATAATCGACGCACAAATCACGAAGGCAGCAACAACGAATTTCGCGGATGCGAATTTGTTCATCGCACTCTCACTGGGCGCCGCCCTGCAAAAACCTGGCGTCGAACGCCTTCGGCAAAAGCTCTCTGATATCGACGACTTCACTCTGCCCCTTCAAATTCGCCAACGTGATCTTGGCGTCCTTGGTGTATTCCCAGATAATCTGGCGGCAAGTGCCGCACGGCGGAGTCAACTGTTCGGTGTCGACGACAATCACCAGATCGGTGAAATCGCGTTCACATTCCGACAGGGCTTTCCAAATCGCCACCCGCTCGGCGCAGACGGTTAGGCCGTAACTCGCACTTTCGATATTACATCCGGTATAGATCTTTCCGGCCGGCGTGCGCAGCGCCGCGCCCACCAGAAAATTCGAGAAAGGCGCGAGCGAACAGTTACGCGCCTTCTTCGCTATGTCGATCAAAAGATCAGTGTCACTCAAATCTGGCCTCCAACTTTAATGTCGCGGGCCAGCCTCTCGCGTATTTTTCCGCTTATCAAATCAATGCTCACAAGATTATGACCACCCTCGGGAATAATTACGTCGGCAAATCGTTTTGACGGTTCGACGAATTGCATATGCATCGGCCGCACCGTCGCCGTGTATTGATCGATCACCGAATCAAGCGTTCGTCCGCGCTCGGCGATATCACGCCGCAAACGGCGAATGAAACGCAGATCGTCCGGCGTATCGACGAAAATTTTAATGTCCATCTGCTCGAGCAGACGCGGCTCGGAAAAAATCAGAATGCCTTCGACGATTACGATGGCCTTCGGCTGGACGCGCGTCGTCGCCGGCAGACGCGAATGGGTCCTGAAATCGTAAATCGGCAGCTCAACCGGCTCACCTGCATTCAGTTTCTTCAGGTGATTGATCAGCAGTTCGTTGTCGACCGCGTCGGGGTGATCGAAATTTGCCGCGTTGCGATAGTCGAGCGGCATGTCCTTCAGATCGCGGTAGTAAAGGTCCTGCTGAATGAAAACGACTTCATCGGCGCGCACCGTTTCGAGGATCCGATTCGCTACCGTGGTCTTGCCTGAACCTGTGCCGCCGCAGATGCCGATGATCATGGTGGTCGGTGATCAGTGGCCGGTGGCCACTATCCCAGTCTCGCGATAACTCTTCGCAGCAACTCGGTAAACTGCGCCCGCACGCGCTTCCCAATTTCCATTACCTGACTGTGATCAATCGGCCGATTGGAAACTCCGGCGGCCAGATTCGTGATGCACGAAATTCCTATCACCGACATGTCCATGTGCCGCGCAACGATCGCTTCGGGCACCGTGCTCATGCCCACCGCGTCGGCCCCCAGCGTTCTGACCATGTGAATCTCGGCCGGAGTTTCGTAACTGGGCCCCGAGAGCGCGGCATACACGCCGCGCCGCAACTCGATATCCATGGCGTTCGCTTCCTCGATCACGACGCTCTGTAAACCAGGATCGTAGGTCGAAGTAAGATCAGGAAAGCGCGGGCCGAATCGATCTTCGTTCGGTCCAATCAACGGATTTGCGCCCATCAGGTTGATATGGTCGCTGATGATCATCAACGAACCGGGCGTCAACTCGGTATTCAGCGAACCCGCAGCGTTTGTCAGAATCAAGGTCCGCACGCCGAGCAATTTCAGCACGCGCACCGGGAACGTGACCTCGTCGAGCGAGTAACCTTCATAAAAATGAAAGCGCCCCTGCATTGCGGCGATCGGCACGTCGCCGGCCTTACCAATCACCAGTTTGCCCGCGTGTCCTTCGACGGTGGCCTGCGCAAAGCCGTGAATTTCTTTGTAAGCAATGGCGGTCGCATCGGTCAGTTCATCCGCAAACGCGCCGAGACCGCTGCCCAGCACGACCGCAACCGTGGGCGTTGTCTTTGCGTGCGAACGAATCTGCTCCGCGGCGCGTTGCGCGCGTTCGTAGAGTAAAGATGAGTACGCTTCTGCTGTCGTCATTTGCCGATGTTTTTGCGATCGTTTTGCTGTCGCCACATTCGTAAACCGACAAGAACGCCGGCCCCCGCCAACCCAACAATCAGATCGATTAACGCCTCGCGACGCACCGCAGCGACTCCCGCGTCACTAAGGCGCCCGAACATTGCCAATCTGTGGTCCGCGATATCGTTCTCAAAATACCAAGCTAGTATGCCAGAAAGGGCTGCAATAAACCCAATTACTAAAAACCAGATCCCGCCTACTCGACCCCTAACCAACATCATCGCCAAGCCAACGACTAACATCAATGTGGTAATGAAAAAATTGAGAACCGTGAAGAGACCGGCATTCATGATGAAGTCAGTGAGAGCTTCTCTCATTGACTATCTTTCCTTTTGGTATGGAGTTCCGAGTGCCTTCGGCGCGCGTGATTGACCGATGAAGCCGGCCAGCACGATGATGGTAACGATGTAAGGAATCATCTGAATGAATTGCACGGGAATGTCTTCGGCAGGATTCCAGGGAAGTTTCGCTACGCCCTGCATTTGAATCGTGAGCGCATCAGCAAAACCAAACAGCAGACAGGCGAGCATGGTTTGCACCGGCCGCCACTTTCCAAAGATCAGCGCCGCCAAAGCGATGAAGCCGCGACCGGCGGCCATGTTCCGGGTGAACAGCGATGACTGTCCGATCGAAAGATACGCCCCGCCAATGCCGGCCAAAGCGCCCGAGAGAATCACGCCAACGTAGCGCAAGCGAGTCACCCCCACGCCGGCGGCGTCAGCCGCTTCGGGGTTCTCTCCAACTGCGCGCAGCCGCAACCCAAAAGGCGTCTGATATAAAACGTAACGGGTCAACAAAACCACGATCAGCGCGAGCAGCGAAATGATCGACACGTCGGTGAAGATGCGCCACGCCGGCATAAACGGTACGAAGCGCGACAGCACCGGCAGCAGATTCTCTCTCGGAATTTGCGGCGTCGAACCCGATGAGAGGAACAGAGCGCCGCTCAACACGGCGGGCAGGCCGATGAAAAGGATGTTGATGCCGGTCCCGACCACGACTTGATCCGCTTTGAAGCGGATGCAGGCGAGCGCGTGGATTCCGGCCACCACTGCGGCCGCCAGCATCGCGGCGGCCAATCCCACCCACGGATTATGCGCATAAAAAGTGACCGAGGCCGCCGTGAAAGCGCCGGCCAACAAAAGTCCTTCGAGCGCGATGTTGATGACTCCGGATCTTTCGGAATACAGACCGCCGAGCGCCGCCAACACCAAAGGGGTCGACAGCCGAATCGTCGAGAACAGCAGCGAGAATGTAAAGATTTGCCGCACAGTTTTCTGTCCGCGCAGCGGACAACTGACAATAGCCCAGCACTTTAGTGCTGGGGTTCCACGATCAAGAATTATCCGAGCCCGCGAAGCGGGCGACAGACGACTTGTCCAGCTTCTGCCGTCCGCTTCGCGGACTTGAAACAGCCCCGCTACCCGTTTCCCAGCGATGAATCGCTGGGCTAATTTCAATCGTCCGCTGCGCGGACAAAATCTAAATCAGAATCAAATGCGATCTCAGACTTTGGCTTTCTTCATTAATCCAAACTTCTTGCCGGATCCGAAGATCGCTTCGGGCCGCAGGGCCACGAGAATAATCACGATTCCCTGAAGCATGTCGACGATGTCCTTCGACACGTGCAGGGTGAAGGCGTCAACAAAAATTCCGCCGCGCAAAAGGATCGCGAACAAGATCGCGGCGAGAAAAACTCCCACCGGATGATTGCGCCCGAGCAGCGCCACCGCGATCCCGACAAATCCATAATTCGCAGAGAAGCCGTCGTAGTAACTGTGCCGGTAACCGAGTACTTCGTTGATGCCGACCATGCCCGCCAGACCGCCGGAAATGGCCATCGCCAAAACAATCTGCTTGCGAATTGAAACTCCGCCGTACTCCGCCGCCGAGGGGTTCGCGCCGGTGGCGCGCAGCTCGTAACCCCACTTTGTCTTCCACAGGAAGATGTAAACCAGAACGCAGGCCAGCACGGCCAGGATGAAAGCAAAGTTCAGCGGGATGCGTTCAGGAAAACCGGGAATGTATCGGCCCAGCGTCGGCAAGTGTGCCTGCGGGCTGACCGGCGCCGTCTGCAGGATAGGATCGCCGGGGATCTTGTACCGATACTGCGTGAAGTAACTGAGCAGCGCGACGGCGATGAAGTTCAACATGATCGTGTTGATGACTTCGTGCGATCCAAATTTCGCCTTGAGCACGCCCGGGATACCGCCCCAGATCGCGCCGGCTGCAATCGCCGCGATGCAGCACAAAGGCACGAGCAGGAAGATCGGCAGATGCATGAAGGGAGTGATGGCCGTGTTGCCCGGATCCTGAGCCCCAAATTTGAATCCGACCCAGGCCGCCGCAAACGCCGCGACGTAAAGCTGGCCTTCGGCGCCAATGTTCAGCAGGCCGCAGCGAAAAGCGACGGCCACCGCGAGACCCGTGAAGATCAAAGGCGTCGCATTGAAGAGGGTGTAGCCAATTCCGTCCGGCCACGAGAATGCGCTGCCGATCAGAAGCTTGTACGTCTGCCATGGGCTGTCCCCAATAATCCAGACGACAATGCCACCGATAACAAACGCCGCCAGGACGGCGATGAGTGGAAACAGAATTTCGCGAACGTATTTCATTTATCGATGACCGCCTGTCATCATCAATCCAATATCTTCGTTGCTGGTCTTCTTCGGATCGACCTGGCCGGCAATGGCGCCGTTGTGAATTACCAGCAAACGATCCGATAACGCGGTGACTTCTTCCAACTCCGCGGACACGAGAAGGACGGCGCA
>Ga0207686_10000704_pt1 | contig 20704 bp, 17 predicted proteins | sample KBSM24metaG_FD_184396 | JGI IMG/M metagenome (GOLD analysis project Ga0207686, IMG submission 184396) | Miscanthus rhizosphere microbial communities from Kellogg Biological Station, Michigan, USA - KBS M2-4 metaG (SPAdes) (version 2) | ecosystem: Host-associated > Plants > Roots > Rhizosphere >...
TGGGGGCACATCCACACTAGTTTTCATGGGAATGATCATTCTTGTTTTTTGGTTGTTTTTTATACGACCACAAACTAAAAAACAAAAAGATCAGAAAAAATTCATTGAAGACCTGCAAAGAGGAACTAAAGTGGTAACAATCGCCGGAATTCATGGCACCGTAAACAAAGTAAATGAGGACGGTACCATTAACCTGGAAGTAAGTCCAGGCAGCTATATAAAAATGGAGAAGGCTTCGATCAGTATGGAGATGACAGCTGCTTTAAATAAAGCTGCTAATACTGAGAAAAAATAGAACCATATCCCGATAGCTATCGGAATATCAGATTTTAGATAAGATTAAGAGGGAATCAGGAAACTGGTTTCCTCTTTTGCTTATGCGATTAAAAACATCTTCCTAACTTTCCCATTAATCATTTTCTAATCATACAATCATGGTTCTACGTGTTGGTCTTACAGGTGGTATTGGCAGTGGCAAGAGTACGGTTGCGCAAATTTTTGAAGTGCTTGGCATCCCTGTTTTCTATGCAGATATAGCTGCAAAAAAAATAATGAATGAGGACGAAGAATTAAGATCAGCCATCACAAATATTTTTGGCGAACAAGCATACGCAAATAATATCCTTGACCGCAAGTATATTTCTTCCATAGTATTTTCCGATCCTGCCAAACTTCAACAGTTGAATGCCTTGGTTCATCCTGCTACAAAAAAAAACAGTGATGCGTGGATGCGAGAACAAACAAGTCCGTATGCAATTCATGAAGCTGCATTGATATTTGAAGCAAAAGTTTCTGACCGTCTCGATCTTGTTATCGGGGTATCATCCCCAATTGAATTAAGAATAAAAAGAGCAATGGGAAGAGATAAAGTAAGCCGTGAGGAAGTTTTAAAACGAATGGAGCAACAACTTGATGAAAAAGTAAAAATGAGCAAATGCGATTTTGTACTCATAAATGATGAGCAACAACTGTTGATTCCCCAGGTACTTACGCTACATGAAAAACTCATCGGCTTATCAAAACAAAAAAATGATGGATAATTTCCCGCATTGGGTTGATCATATCATTGCTTTTGTTTTTTGCATCGCCCTCCCGCTTTATGCTGCCCGGCAAAGAACAAAAGGAACAGCACTTATTCATTTCAGCAGTGATCAGAAAAAGCAAATCTATATATCCGGCAGCTTCTCACTTTTTGTTATGGGTGCCATTGTTGTTTCTGTGTGGTTGATCTTCAAGAGACCATTAGCCGAACTCGGTTTGACGCAACCGGGAAATTTTCGATCATGGTGGTGGCTTGCAATTATTTTTGTGTTTGTATATTTATTTGATACAGTTATAACGCTTTCATCAAAAAAAGGTATTGATGAAACGGTTGACAATTGGAAAAAAAGAACTCCATTTTTACCAACAAAAAACAGTGAGCTACCGGAATATTTTTTACTATGTTTTAGCGCCGGGATATTTGAAGAAATTGTTTATCGGGGTTATCTTATCAATTACTGCTGGTATTTGTTTGATGGATATGATTACCAGCAAATGATCGCTGTTGTTTTGCCAGCATTAGCCTTTAGTGTTGCCCATTTTTACCAGGGAGCAAAAGCAGTATTGAAAATATTTTTTTTGGCTGTATTTTTTGGTTATCTCTTTATCTATTCAGGTTCATTATTGATCGTCATGATCCTGCATTTTCTTGTTGATGCTGCTGGCGGATTGCTAACAATAAAATATATGAAGGAGCAGGTTCAGTTACCTGACGATGAAAATAATTTATTATAACAACAGGATTATTACTCACCAGATACAACTACTTAATAAAAAAGGCTCATAAATAATGAGCCGTTAAATTAATATTATTAAAAAAATTACTTCAATTTTCCCAATGCCTCTTTTATCCTTGCCATCGCGGTTTCAATTTTTTCCATGCTATTTGCAAACGAAATGCGGATACAATCAGGTTCCCCAAATGCACGACCAGTTACGGTAGATACATTTGCTGTATTGAGTAAGTACATACAAAGATCATCAGCATCCTTGATCATATTTTCTCCATTAGACCTTCCGAAAAACGCTTTTACTACAGGGAAAATATAAAACGCACCATCTGGTTCAGCGCTATGTGCACCGGGGATCTCTTTCAACAACTCAAGAATACGTTTGCGGCGACGAGTAAACTCTTTAGTCATTTCCAATGATGGCCTCAGATCAGTGGTTAACGCAGTTATAGCTGCACGTTGAGTTATTGCATTTGCACCGCTTGTAAATTGTCCTTGAATTTTTTCACAACCTTTTGCAACAATTGGGTTCGCTGCAATATAACCTAGACGATAACCTGTCATTGCAAATCCTTTGCTCAAGCCATTTATTATGATCACCCTGTCTTTTACATTTTCAAATTGTGCAATGCTCTCATGATGTCCAACAAAATTTATGTACTCATATATTTCATCAGAAATAATTGAAATACCAGGATGATTTTCCAGAACTGCAGCCAATTCTTTTAGCTCGTCCTTTGTGTATACTGAGCCGCTTGGGTTGCAAGGAGAAGAAAACAAAAGCACTCTTGATCTTTCTGTGATGCTTTCTTCCAATTGCTGCGCGGTGATCTTATATTTATTTTCGATCGCCGATCTTACAATAATAGGAATGCCTCCTGCAATTTTCACAAGTTCAGAATAAGTAACCCAAAACGGTGCAGGAATGATCACTTCATCACCAACATCAACCAAAGCAAGTATTGCATTAGCAAGACTTTGTTTTGCGCCTGTGGAAACAACAATATTCTCTGGCTTATAATCTAAATTATTATCTCTTTTAAATTTCTGACAAATAGCTTCACGCAGGTCAGGATAACCAGCAACTGGTGGATAATGGCTCCAGTTATCATCAATTGCTTTTTTTGCAGCATCTTTAATATGCTGTGGTGTATCAAAGTCGGGTTCACCCAAACTAAGATCAATAACATCAATACCTTTTGCTCTGAGTTCACGGCCGAGCTTGGCCATCTTTAATGTTTCTGGTTCGGCAAAACGATCTAATAAAGAGGATAGTTGCACGGGTTCTACAATTGCTTGCATTAATAATTTATTTAAAAAACAAAAATACTTATTTATCGGACTAACACCTGTTTACTGCGTATAATTAAATCGAAATTTGCTGAGGTCAGGAACTCGATTCTTTTTTCTTTTTAATTCAAGATCATAGATCACCTGTCCAAGATGTTTCATAAATGGGAAACCAACCTCATCATAATCATATTTATCATCGTTGAAAATGCCATCACGGTTGCAATGAATGACTGCACTCAACATAAATTCAACATTATTATTATAGTCAGCGATATAAGCAGCATCTATCAAAAATCCATACGCATCCCCTACTTTATTAAAGATCCGGATGCCTTCTTTCATCGGGGTCTTTTCAGCTCCGTACATTAAAAATTTTACATACGCATCCCAATAGCTTTCCCTGTCATAAAAAGGAAATTTAGATTCAAGAGGGGTCATTGACATGTACTTCCTTAGAAACTCATAATCATCTTTTGTAAGATTGAATCGTTGTTGCTTTGAAACCATTTCTGGGAACATAACACTCCGAACAATATTGTGTAAAGTCTTTAATGACATCCTGTTCTTTTTTGAAAAATCAAAAGGTTCATTGACCAACTGAGTGCCGCGGTAAAAACCACTTCCCATTTTAGTGTTTCGTGTTGCATAAACAAGTTTGCTTGTTTCCAAAGGTTTTTCATAAATGAGTTTGCCGCTAGAGTCAAAAAATCTTACTGGATTTGTATGCCTGTTCTCGTCTTCTGATAAACTGATATCGAGACGATGAACAATTTGTACTTCTTTATAACCCAATTTGTGCAGCGTATTATTTATATATTCTTGTCCAAGAAACTCATACAGTCGGTTAAATGCGTCATTATCGCTGACTAATAATATCTTTTTTATATAATGCTCAATAGTTGGGCGACCATCAGGACTTGAAGGATCGTTATAAACTTCAGTTTGCCCACTGTAATCAGCCTCGGATATCATCGTGGTATTTTTATTGAGACCGGTAACTTTCAGCTCGTTTAATTTTTGCAATGCTAAAATTGCGATTGGCAATTTCACGGTTGATGCGGGATAGAAATAAGAAGAATCATTGATATTAAAATAATGATCAGTGAATTTGGGGTTACCGTTGTTACCCCTATCGATTTGGGTATAAATGATCTGAACTTTATTGTCAGGGTTTGAGAGCACCGATTGAAAAAAATCAGGGTATTTTTTTAGAAGGTCAGCAAGGAAAGTGTGGGTAATACCACTAACATTCATCATGGAGTCAGGTTTTGATTCAATTGGCTGGGACTTACTGATTTTTACAGGGGTTCTGCAAGCAATCATTAATAGTAAAAACATTGTCACCACCCGTGGAAAAATATTCATGACTTAAACTTAATCCAAATTAATCATTTGAACCCCTGATTAGCACTTGAAAACCACTGACATCAAGTCATTTTTTTATCCCTTTTTTCTGACCGAAACCCCTATCTTTGCCCTCCAAAAAAAAATCCCAGCCGCTTGCCCAAACCACTGTGGGAATTGGCAATGAGGCAATAAAAGTAAATCTATCCCGTATGCAATTAAGAGGTTTAGTAGCGGTGTTTGCAATCCTGCTTATTATTTATTCTGTTTGGCTTCTTTCTTTCACCTGGTTTGTAAACAAACATGAAAGTAAAATGGCCGACCGTGCCCAGGCTTACATGAATGCAACTTATCCGGAAGCAAAAAAGTTTTCAAAGCCTGCTGATTATACTGACACGCTAAAAACACTTTACAGAACACGCCTTAACGAAATTCTTGACAGTACAAAAGAAGACAAGATCACCTGGTTTGGAAATACCTACGAGTATTCAAGAGAAAAAGAATTGAATCTTGGTCTCGATCTGCAAGGCGGTATGAGTGTAACTATGGAAGTTGAACTTACAGGTTTGATCCGCTCAATGAGTAATAATTCAAGAGACCCTCAGTTTTTAAAAGCTCTTGATGAAGCTAACAAGCAAAAAGCAAACAGCGATGCAGATTTCATTTCAATTTTTTATAATCAATTTAAAAGCATTGCAGGTGACGGAAAAATGGCAGGCATTTTTTCTGCAGCCAATTCAGACCAGATCGCAAGCAATGCAAGCGACGCCAAAGTACTTGAAGTAATTCGTAAAGAGGCAGGCCAGGCGATCAATAGAACTTACCAGGTTCTGCGTAGCAGGATCGATCAGTTTGGTGTTGCCCAACCCAATATCAACCTTGATGAATCAAAGGCAATTATTACCGTAGATCTGCCAGGCGTTGATGACAAAGAAAGAGTAAGAAAATATTTACAGGCTTCTGCTAACCTGCAGTTTTGGGAAGTGTACAACATTGGAGAGTTACAAAATGAGTTAACCTCAGCAGAAAAGGCATTTAATGAAATGATGGGCGGAACAACTGATACCTCATTAAATGCACTGAAAAAAAATGATACAACGGGAAAGAAAGATACAACAAGTAAAAAAGTTGATACAACCGGAAAAAATCAAAATCTTTCTGATATCCTGAGCGGACAAACACAAACAACTCCTACGGGTACCGCTACTGCTGCACCAACATCAGGTGATAAAAGAAAATCACTTGCTGAATATATACAGTTCATATCTCCATACCAGGATAAAACAACTGGAAAAACTTTATATCCTGCAGCTATTGGACAAGTTAAAATAAAAGATACCGGTACGGTTAGAAGATACTTGAACATGGTGGCGAATTTTCCTGCCGATGCAAGAATTCATTATGGGATAGTAGAAACAGATCCCAAAACAGAAAGGAAAAATGATTATGTAGGGTTATATGTTATTAAAACTTATGGTCTGGATAAAGCGCCTATCGAAGGTGATGTTGTAACTGATGCAAGACAGGATTATGAGCCGCTTACCGGTAATCCTATTGTAACCATGAGCATGAACCAGAAAGGTGCCAGTGATTGGGCGACACTTACAGATAAGAGTGCCAAGAACAGAATTCCTATTGCTATTGTTCTTGACAATACAGTTTATTCAGCTCCGGTGGCAGAACAAAAAATTGAAGGTGGTGACTCACGGATCTCCGGTAGTTTCACTATACAGGAAGCACAAGACCTTGCCAGCATATTAAAAGTTGGTAAGCTGCCTGCACCTGCAAAGATCGTACAGGAGCAAGTAGTAGGTCCAACTTTGGGAGCTGAAGCTATTCGCGGTGGCAGTATGGCATTCATCATTTCATTTGTTGTCATCTTTTTGCTGATGTTGATTTATTATAATACTGCTGGATGGATAGCAAACATTGCACTTATACTTAACCTCCTTTTTACAGTTGGGGTACTTACTTCTTTTGGTGCCACACTTACAGCTCCGGGTATTGCCGGTCTTGTACTTACTATCGGTATGGCTGTTGATACCAATGTAATTATTTATGAACGTATAAAGGAAGAATTAACACGAGGGAAAGGTTACCAGCTGGCTATAGCTGATGGCTATCGCCGTTCTTTACCACCTGTCCTTGATGCTCACGTAACAACATTGCTAACTGCGATCATCCTGTTCGTTTTTGGATTAGGTCCTGTAAAGGGATTTGCCACAACACAGATCATCGGTATCCTGCTTTCATTATTCTGCGGTATTCTTGTAAGCCGTTGGGTGAGTGATTGGTTTACCAATAAGAAGAAACACCTCGAGTACTTTACAGGTATCAGCCGTAAGATCTTTAAACATGCGAATTTTAAGTTCATACAATACCGCAAGTATGCTTACATGATCTCGATGTTGGTGTTGGCGCTTGGTATTGGTGCGATCTTTAATGGCTTTCACCAGGGTGTTGAATTCAAAGGTGGACGCAGCTTTACCGTTCAGTTTGATAAATCAAAACCTTTGAATGTAGAATCAGTGCGAAGAGATCTTGAAGTAGCGTTCCAGGAAAGTCCTACCATTAAAACCGTAGGATTAAATAACCAGCTTGATATTACCACTTCATATCTTATCAATGATCCACGTTCAATTGTTGACTCATTGGTAGAAACTCAGTTGTACAATGGATTAAAGAATCATTTGAGTGGTGCAAGCTATCATCAATTTGATACCCAAAACAAACTTGGTTCAAAGAAAGTTTTACCAACAATTTCAGATGATTTGAAAAAAGGCGCAAGAAATGCAACTATATTTTCACTGCTGATCATTGCCCTCTATATTTTTATCCGTTTCCGCGACTGGAGATATTCACTTGGTACTATTGTAGCGTTGCTACACGACGTATTAGTAACACTTGCAGCGTTCTCGTTCCTTAAAAATGTAGTTCCTTTCCCACTGGAACTTGACCAGCATTTTATCGCGGCGATACTCACGGTTATCGGTTTTTCAATGAATGATACAGTGATCGTTTTTGACAGGATACGTGAATATAGCGGCACGATGAAAGGGGATACAAAAGAAAATATTATCAACAGGGCCATCAATGATACATTGAGCCGCACGATCATGACGTCATTAACTGTGTTCCTCACAATTCTTATTCTCTTTATTTTCGGTGGAGAGGTAACAAGAGGTTTTGCCTTCGCGATGTTGATAGGTGTTATTACCGGTACCTATTCATCGATCTTTGTTGCTGCGCCATTGCTTGTTGATCTTGGAAGAGGTAAAGCATTAGGTAAAACTGAAGCCGTTACGACAGTAAATCAAAAATCCACAGCAAAACCAGCGACAATAAAAAGCTAATAAGTTTTTAATAAATAAGAAAGCCTCCGCAATGGAGGCTTTCTTATTTAAAGTAAAATATTTCTGTCTATTAGAAATTGTAAGCTACTCTCGTTTACAGTTGTTTTTTATATATAAGGATATTACGATCTAAGTTCCCCTTTAGGGGACAGGGGTTTCAGACTCCAAAGCTGGTCCCACAGCCACAAGTGGTGGCTGCATTAGGATTTTTGAAAGTAAAGCCACGGTTGTTCAATCCATCCTGCCAATCGATCTCCATACCATATACATACATTTCATGTGCTGCATTCATGATACAACTGATACCTTCTATTTCAAATGTTTTATCTTTTTCTGTAGGATGATCGAATCCGAGAATATAAGACATGCCTGAACAGCCACCACCCTTTACTCCTACTCTGAGCTTTTGAGTTGCATCAAAGTTTTCTTGTTCCATCAGCTTTTTTATTTGCCTGATAGCCCCTTCTGTCATCGTCACTGGCTTGCTCTCTGTTATTACCATTTTTAAATTTATTTATAAGCAAAAATAAAAAACAAAACCGAGTGCCATTTTCTAATTCCGAAAAGAAAGGCTTTTGCCTGTATTTTTGCTAAGTTTAAACAAATATTATGGATACCCAAACACTAACCCTGATCCTTTCCACTTTCGCTGTGCTACTTTCCATGCTAACTTTTTACTTATTGTATTCAAAACAGGACTCAAGAAAAAAAGCCGACCCTGCTTTTACTACAAAACCATTACAGCTACAGGCTTATGAAAGGCTGGTCATTCTTACTGAAAGAGTAGCCTTGCCAAATATTGTAAGCCGTGCCAATCAACCTGGAATTACTGCAAGAGAAATGCAATTGTTAATGCTGGAAAGCATTAAACAGGAATTTGAATACAATAGTTCGCAGCAGATATATGTTAGCCCTGTAGCATGGCAGGCATTAAATAATTTAAAAGAGCAAAACATGCTTATCATAAATCAAATTGCGCAAACATTGCCTGCTGATGCAAGAGGTTTTGATCTTGGCAAAAGAATAATGGAGGTGATCATTGCACAGGATAAAAAGGCATTACACAATATTGTATTGGAAGCATTGAATTATGAAGCAAGGAAGTTGATGAAGTAGGAAGCCTAAAGTTCAAAGTGAAAGCTATGGATGAAAAGAAAAAATATACTGACTCAGGTATTGAAATAAAAGGAACTTACTCAAACATTCAACCTTCAAATTTCAATCTTGAACAGCCCGGAGAATTTCCATTTACCCGCGGCATACAAGCCGATATGTATCGAGGTAAATTATGGACAATGCGCCAATATGCCGGGTTCAGTACTGCAGAAGAAAGTAATAATCGGTACCATTACTTATTATCACAAGGGGTAAACGGCTTAAGTGTTGCTTTTGATCTTCCAACCCAAATTGGATATGACAGCGATCATCCGCTTGCCGAAGGTGAAGTAGGTAAGGTCGGTGTTGCTATTGATTCCCTAGAGGACATGAAGGCTTTGTTTGACAGGATAAAGCTGGAAGATGTTTCTACCTCAATGACAATTAATGCTACAGGATTTATACTTCTTTCACTCTATGTAGCATTGGCAAAACAACAAGGTGCTGATCTGAAAAAAATTACGGGTACAATACAAAATGATATCCTGAAAGAGTATGCCGCAAGGGGGACTTATATCTATCCGCCGAAACCTTCAATGAGGATTGTTACCGATATATTTGAATGGTGCAGTCATGAGTTACCAAAATGGAATACGATCTCTATCAGCGGTTATCATATTCGTGAAGCAGGAAGTACAGCCGTACAGGAAATTGCTTTTACTTTAAGCAATGGAAAAGCTTATGTAAAAGCAGCCTTGGAAAAAGGATTAGATATAAATGTTTTTGGAAAAAGGCTTTCTTTCTTTTTCAACGCACATAATAATTTATTTGAAGAAGTAGCGAAGTTCCGTGCGGCAAGAAGAATGTGGGCAAAAATGATGAAAGAACTTGGCGCTACAGATCTAAAAGCAATGATGCTACGTTTTCATTCTCAAACGGGAGGCAGTACGTTAACGGCACAACAACCATTGAATAATATTTCGAGAGTTACTATTCAAACCTTAGCTGCAGTATTAGGCGGAACACAATCGCTACATACTAACGGATATGATGAAGCACTGAGCCTGCCAACAGAAGAAGCAGCAAGGATTGCATTGCGTACACAACAGGTAGTTGCATTTGAAAGCGGCGCACCGGATACTGTTGATCCGCTTGGTGGCAGTTATTTCATAGAATCATTAACCAACGAAGTGGAAACAGCAGCATGGAAACTGATTGAAAAAATTGATGCAATGGGCGGCAGTGTAAATGCGATCGAAGAAGGTTTTATACAAAATGAAATTGCACGAAGTGCATACGATCATCAACGCAAAGTGGAAACGAATGAAAAAATTATTGTTGGTGTAAATAAATTCCAGTCAGAAGAAGGAGCCCCGATTCCTGGTTTTAAAATTGAGGATAGTATTCGGACCTTACAAGTTGAAAAATTAAAAAGATTAAGAGATAACAGGGACAGGGCGAAGGTTGATCAGATCCTGCAGCAACTCAATGATAAAGCCATGAGCGGCGAAAATTTAATGCCAGTAGTAATTGAAGCTGTAGAAAATAAAATTACACTGGGAGAGATCGCTGATGAATTAAGAAGTGTGTTTGGCGAGTATAAATAATCAAATCATTTTTGAAGTACCATTAACGAATAGATTTTGCAACCTTATTGATTGTCATGCCGAGGAACGAGGCATCTATACGACATTAAACATGTTTTATAATAATCGACAATACTACGTTTACATTCTCACAAACTATCGAAAGACAGTTCTCTACACCGGTGTCACCAATAATCTTGAACAAAGAATAACCGAGCATTATCTTGATAAGGGCAATGTAAAAACTTTCACCGGAAAATATAATTGCTTTTATTTGGTTTACTACGAATGTACCCAATACATTAACAATGCTATTCTAAGAGAAAAGGAAATCAAAGGATGGGATAGAAAGAAAAAAGAAGAATTGATAACATCATTTAACCCATCTTGGAAAATTCTTAACCATGAAATTCTTGGAGAATGGCCTCCGTCAAATGCTACTCACAGAGGCAAAGCGTATTGATTCCTCCTTCGTCGGAATGACAATTCTTTAATTTGATAAATTCTTTATAAGTGTGACAACTAAATCATAGCCAAGCCCATATCCTTACATCCACTTACTCAAATAATCATTGAATTCATGCCGCAGGCTGTTCATGATCTGTTCCAATTGTTCATAGCGTTCCTTTAAACCCTCACCCTGTGTTATAAAGATCGCATCTACATGACCCCCATGATCCTTTGCATCGTTACTCAACCCAGTTACATAATTTTTTACGGCATGCCTCAGATCGCTTATATTTTTTTGCTGTATGATGAATTGATTCTGAAAATGCTCAACCCCTTTGCTTGCTTCTTCCGAAGTATTTTTCGAAGAAATATCCAGCAGCCGCCTGGTCATCAAGTCCAGTTCATCCCTGTAAAATTCAAGACCCTTTGCCCAAATAGTATGATCTGTACCGGCTCTTAGTATATTGACGTAACTCATATAAACTTTTACCAAATATATCCTTAGAATAAAAAGATATTCCTGATAAAAGTCAAACGATCATATGATAATCAATATTGAAACAGGGGGAGCCAAAAAAACCTAAGGTTATTTTTTCCAACCGTCTTTCAATGTAACCGTCCTGTTAAAGATCATTCCTTCTTCCGAAGAATCCTTATCAAGGCAATAATACCCTTTACGCAAAAACTGGAATCGGTCAATGAACTTTGCGTTTTTGATGGCTTGCTCAGCAAAACCTTTCACCACTTTCAACGAATCAGGATTGATATAATCTTTGAAATCTCCCTCTTCACTCGAAGGGTCTTCGACTTTGAATAAACGATCATATTCTCTTACTTCCACCGTCACTGCATTTGCAACATTTACCCAATGCAATGTCCCTTTTACATGGATACCGGACGTATCGCTGCCGCTTTTGCTTTCAGGGATATAAGTACAATGAAGTTCAGTCACAGTCCCTGAAGCATCTTTGATCACTTCATCACATTTAATAATGTAAGCACTCTTCAATCTTACCATTTGCCCAGGCGCCAGGCGGAAATATTTCTTTGGCGGGTTCTCCATAAAATCATCCCGTTCTATAAAAATTTCTTTACTGAATGAAATTTCTCTAACACCTCCGTTCGGATCTTCGGGATTATTATCAGTCTCGAATAGTTCATGTTCATTTGTGTAATTCGTGATCACAACTTTTACCGGATCAAAAACCACCATTCTTCTCCATGCTATTTTATTTAGATGTTCACGAAGACAAAATTCAAGCAACCCAACATCTACAATGTTTTCTCTTTTTGCGATTCCAATTCTATCACAAAACTCACGAATGCTTTCCGGCGTATATCCACGACGACGAAGACCACTGATCGTTGGCATTCTCGGGTCATCCCAACCGATAACATAATTTTCATTTACCAGTTGCAGGAGTTTTCTTTTACTCGTAACAGTATAATTGATATTGCGTCTTGCAAATTCATATTGATGCGAGGGATATATCTCTAATTTTTCGATCAGCCAATCATAGAACTCACGATGTGGAACAAACTCCATCGTACAAATTGAGTGAGTAATATTTTCAATTGAATCACTTTGCCCATGTGCCATATCATACATTGGATAGATACACCATTTATCACCCGTGCGATGATGATGTGCATGTTTAATGCGATAGATCACCGGGTCACGCATCAGCATATTGATATGCGCCATATCGATCTTTGCCCGCAATGTCCTGGCGCCATCTTCAAACTCACCAGCTTTCATTCTTGCAAACAGGTCAAGATTTTCTTCAACACTCCTATCACGATACTTACTATTCTTACCCGGTTCAGTCGGTGTACCTTTCATTGCCGCCATTTCCTCACTGGTACTATCATCTACGTAAGCCAACCCTTTTTTAATAAGTGTTACAGCAAATTCATACAACTTATCAAAATAATCACTAGCATACAATTCATTCTTCCATTCAAAACCCAGCCAGCGAATATCATCTTTAATACTATCCACATATTCTACATCTTCTGTTACAGGATTTGTATCGTCAAAACGAAGATTGGTGTAGCCGGGATATTTTTTTGTCAAACCGAAATTCAAACAAATGCTGGAGGCATGACCGATATGCAAATAACCATTTGGTTCTGGTGGAAAACGGGTAGCGATCTGCTTATACTTGCCAGATTTCAGATCCTCTTCAATTATTTCTTCCAGGAAATTTAAACTCCTTTCTTCTTTTTTTACGTCTTCAGTCATAGGTCGGCAAAGATAAAGATTATGAGCCAAGCGAAAAGCTACTATTGAGCTTCTGTTGCATCGCACTCTTGTACTTTCAGTAATTCTATTCATCTTATCCACCCCCAATTGAAATTTATTTTTAATTGAACAACCTCCCCCGCCAGCGGGGGATAATGACCACTCCGTTCTTCAATCAAAAAAAATCTTATTGATGTCAAATAAAGTTACGTACGTTATCCCCCGCTGGAGGAGGCCGGATCTACACCTAACGGAAACTTCAATTGGGGGTGGAAAGCTTTTCTTATTTTTAGAACTTAAATTATAATCAAAGAATGAATTCCGAAGTAGATGTTGTCAGAGATGTTCTGGAGCAAACGGAGATCGCCTTTCCTGCATCTTCGTTTATTAAAAGTTTACACCAACAATATTTAAATCGCGGAGGGCTTAGTAAAAAACAATTGGAGGGCTTGTACCAGGTAGCGCAAAAAGTAAATACGATCCCAGTTGGTAAACTATCGACATTAGAAGCGATCATATTAAAAAAGCCTAACCGGTATAGATCTGAAAAGCCAGCCCCCGCGCCACTTTATAAAAAAGATGAGGAACTTGGAAAAAAGATTACGGCCATTCTGGAAAAATATCCACAACATAAAAGAGTATTGTTCCTCAAAGCGAAGTATGAGAACAATGAAATCTTTTCTTCAACAGAAATAGCAGACCTGGAAAAATTTTATAAGCTGCTCAAGTGAGGTTTTATAGGAGATCGCCAAGTCGCTCTGCAGCTTTTTCAAGATTCATGTAAGTGTTTTTCATTGCCAGCTCCATATCATCCATATTTTCATTTATTGAAATAATGCGATCGAAATATTGTTGGGCTGATTGATCAGGAGTAATTGCCACCCGGCCAGCAAATGCGATAACGGGTAATAAAAATTCTTTAGCTCTTTTTGCCACACCAAATGGGCCTTTGCCTTGCAACGTTTGTTCATCAATGCATCCTTCGCCTGTAACAACCAGATCTGCTTTCATTAATTCTTTTTCAAAACCGGTAGCTTCTAAAAAATAATCGATCCCATTTACGAGCCGGGCATTTAAAAAAGTATGCAATGATGCTGCTACCCCTCCTGCTGCACCTCCATGTTTTATAACAGCCATATCCTTCGCTGTTTTATTCAAAACAATATCACGAAATTTAGTAAGGCCCGTTTCGAGTAACTGAACATCTTTAACTGATGCTCCTTTTTGCGGCCCAAAAACTGCAGCAGCTCCATTTGATCCAAGCAAAGGGGTTTCTACATCGCATAAAATAATTATTTCTGTGTTTTGGATTCTTTTATCCAATCTTCTTATATCAATTTCTGCAAGCGATGATAAAGAAGCAGGCAAGTTGTCAAGTTCTTTTCTTTCTGCATCAAAGAATGTTATTCCTAATGTTTTCAATATTCCTGTTCCTCCATCAACTGTTGCGCTGCCTCCGATGCACAAAATGATCTTGGTCGCATTTTTGTTTAAAGTTTCAATGATCAACTCGCCGGTTCCATGTGTCGTTGTAATTAAAGGATCATACTCATCAGCTTTCAATAATCGCAAACCTGATGCCGCTGCCAATTCAATAATTGCTGTTTTATCTTTTTCGATCCACCCAAATGATGACGTTATTTTTCTGCCTAAAGGATCTTTCACGATCGCATTGATCAATTGACCACCGAAATGATCTATTAATAAACCGGCTGTGCCATCACCACCATCAGCTACAGGGAAGCATGTTGTAGTGCAGGACAATTTACTTTTATGCAAACCAATGCTGATCGCTTCTGCAACTTTTGCTGCATCAAGACTGTTTTTAAAAGCATTAGGAGCGATCAGTATATGCATATCCAGTTATAAAATAATAAGAGATAAAATATAAACTACTATCATAGTTATCGATCCCATCAAAACAGAAGCTACTGAATGTACACGCAGCATGGTTCTTACGTCAATATCTGAAAATTTTGAGATAACCCAGAAATAAGCATCATTGGAATGTGATATCATCATTGAACCAGCACCCATCGCAAGAACCGTTAACAACTTTGCATTTTCAGATTCAAGGCCTAACATTGGTAACAATGGCAATACAATTGAAGATGCCGTAATAATTGCTACAGTGGAAGATCCTTGTGCCGTTTTAATGAGACAGGTTAACAGAAAAGGAAACCATATGCCCAGCATTTTCAGATCAAGATTTTTTTCAAAGTGACTACCGATATTAGTAGCAGCTAATACGGCGCCAAAAGCACCGCCTGCTCCAATGATCACTAATATGCCTCCCGCTTTTTCCACCGCAGATGATAGTTGAAATGATAAAGAATGCTTCGAGTTTTTTCCCGTTAGAATCGCTAACAATACACCAATAGCAAGAGCAATGGCCGGATCACCAATGATAGTAAAAACGTCAGTCAGAAAACCAGTCTTATTTTTATCAAGCACAAGAATTGACTTTAATGCCATCAACAAAATGGGAATTACTACAGGTAGAAAAGCAAGGATTGGTTTTGGTGCTGCATAGACTTCTTCATTAGTTTCATCAGCAGTTTCAATTTTTGTTTCTGTTTTTTTGCCTGCATACACTGCCCACCAATGTCCGATCAGCATGGCAGGGATAGCAATTAAAATTCCATACAAGATCAATTTTCCAAAATCAACTTCAAGAGTGGCAGCCGCAGCAGTTGCACCCGGATGTGGCGGCAATAAACAATGAACGGCATACAAGCCTGATGCTAATGAAATACTCATTGTTGCCACTGCCATACCTGTTCTTTTTATCAGCGATCGATTGATACCACTTAAAACAATATAACCTGAATCGCAAAAGATGGGCAGCCCGACGATAAAGCCAGTAATGGACAAAGCAAGCGAAGATCTTTTTTGACTTACTAGTTTTAATATTGAAGCTGCCATAACATTGGTGCTTCCATTTTTTTCCAGCAATACACCGATCGTTGTACCCAGTACAATAATAATGGCCAGTTTGGACATCACATCTCCAAACCCATTTTTGATAAGAGATAATATTTCAGCAAATGGTAATTGTACACCAAGACCTGTAATAAAGCAGGCGATGATCAATGCAAAAAAAGGATGAACTTTGAATTTTACAGTAAGAAGAATGATAAAAATGATCCCGGCTAAGAGAGAAACAATTACCTGCAAAAAAGATACATTCATTAGATCCTGGTTTGGGGTGTAATATACCTGGTTAAATAAATCCTAACGGCCTTGCCTCCTCTCAAACCTCAAAAAAATAAACTCGTATATTTACAAAAAAACAAGTGTATGTCATTATTAAATCAGCAAAAAGGTAAAAAGAAAAACGATAAGAAGAAAAATCAGAATAATCCTGCACCTGGTTCAAAGTTCATTCAAAAACCCCAGGCAAATACTTTTGTAAGCAAACAGGCTAATACAGGATCACAAAGAGCAAGTTAATTTCGCTTCGCTCAATCACTTGCTTTTACCATCTCCTTTTTTACGTTCAGTTTATAACGCAACGCTAACTCTTCATTGCAAAAAACATAGAGCCATTCTCCCGTAGTGGTAGTTATGTTATATTTTAGTACAAGTTTTTCGCCGCTTGTATTTACCGAAGAGAATTTCGAAAACTGTACACTGTCCAGGACTGGCGATTCCGAAACAAAAAAATTACTGATCTCTTTCCTCGCTTTTAATTCAATAAGAACGGTATCGCCAACTGATACATCAATTACACCTTTTGACGGAAAATAACTGCTGACACCTGCCTTGACATAACCCGAATATCGAAACGGGCCTTGGGCAAACTCACGATAAACAGGAGGATCTTTCAGCAATGTCCATTGCGGATCTTCGGGATAATGGTCACGAACGAAATCGGAAGGTGACGCAAGAAAGTAAAAGTCATTAAACTGGCGGATATATTCATTTCCATAACTAACAAAACCGCTGGCCCATGTTACATCAAGCAAATACCATGAACTGTCAACATAAACTGCGTTCCATGCATGATTAACGCCAAATCTCCTGTTTGTATTTGTTCTTGCGTAACCATAAATGATCTCTGCTTTTATTCCTGCATGATCACATAATGTTTTAAAAAGCCTTGAATATCCCTCGCAAAAAGCAACCCCTGTATTCAAAACTTTTGCAGCGATCCTTTCGTTTAATGGGGGCAATGCAACATTGCTATCATCGGGTTCACTATAAAATGAACGAGGTTTTTTCTTTCCCCTGCCAAAAGGCATCACATTATAATCGATATGTTCAGTTATCCAACGAAAGATAGCTCTCACTTTTTCACGATCTGTTTTACCAAGCAAAGCAAGCTGCCTTGCTAATTCATCTGCTTTTGTTACAGAGACTGACTCAACCTTGCTGTCAATTGCATAAAAATTAGTTTGACCAATCTGGGAGTAAAACCTGAGTGGCAGGAAAAATAATATGGCTAAAAAGAATTTCATTCCAAAACTCTTCTTAAAGTTAAGAAGAGTTTTGGAGTTGAGTTATTCAATCGCCGTATTTAAAAAGGCAAGGGTTCTTCCTGAAGAAACATAACTTTTTTAATCAATTTTTTTTTCAATCTTAAATAACTGATCCACCTGTTACTTCCACGCAAACGAAAAACCAGTCTGTCGCGATAGAGTTCAATATAAAGTTTCTCAGGATATTTTCCTGAAAGCAGCCAGGCTTCCAACCAACATGATAAACCAATATTTAAAATTGGATTAACATTAAACGGTTTAGCTAAATCAAAACACTTGCTTCTAGTCCTGGCTAAACAAACGTTGTCTTGTCAACCGCTTACCATGAGTTTGTGTTAGTGCTGCCAGTCGGCATTCCAGCCATTGGTCACGATGGTTCCTGATGCCGACCCATCGGCTGAAACCCATAAGATGTCCTTCCTAGATCCTACTAGCGATGTGTATACGATATTGGTGCCGTCAGGCGACCACGAGATTTTAGTTTTCATGACACCGCCGGAGATAATCTTAGTGATACCACTACCGTCGGAGTTCATGACACCGATATACATGTTGTATTGAGGTGGTGCCAATTCCATACCAGTACTGATGTTCTGGGTGATCATCACTGCTATTTTCGTACCACTGGGAGACCAACTGGGAGACAGGTAATCGAAACGATCGAAGATGTCATCTGTGAGAGCCGTTAAATTCGTACCATCAGCATTGATTGTGAAGATGTCGTAGACAAAGTCGTAAGCGAACCGGTCACTCACCAGCGCCAACTTCGTTCCATCCGGTGACCATGAAGGATAGTCAATTCGTCCCGGTTCCTCAAACAGTACCGATGGTGATCCACTCATAGCACCGACCACCGAGATGTTAGCAGCACTGCCAATACTACTTGACGAATACGCAATCCTTGCACCATCTGGCGACCACGCCGGGTTTCGGGTATAGCTATCCGAGAATGTCCTACGCACAACGTTCGATCCATCTGCGTTCATGATGTAAATCTCACGATGGCCGGTGCGGTCACTGACGAACGCGATGTGCGAACCGTCAGGCGACCATGCGGGTTCGTCATCCATTGCAGCGTTGTTAGTGAGACGACTAATATTAGACCCATCAGGGTTGCAGGAATAGATCTCTGCATTACCGTCGCGGTCACTAACGAAAACAATCTTGCCTTGTGTGTATGTTGGAGGCTGATTCACTGCCATTACTGTTACCATCATCGTATCTCTATCAATCAATGCGTCTGCATCAGTTACTTTCAACTCAAACTGATAAACACCTACTGTAAGATTGGTAACCGGTGTTTGTACTGTGTTTGGACTGGTGATATTATAAGTGGTAGGACCTGCAACTTTTGTCCATACATAACTTGTAATGTTATTATCGGGATCAGAGGAGCAACTACCATTGAGCGTTACTGAATTGGTGGGCAGTGTAATGCTTTGATCAATACCAGCACATGCAATAGGCGGATGCTTACTTGTTGCAATTGGATCTACTGTAATCATCATTGTATCTTTTGCCGATGCACCTTTATCATCAGTTACTTTCAGTTCAAATTGAAAGACACCAACTTTCAGGTGTTTCACTGTTGTAGTTACAGCCGTAGCATTGACGATAGTAGAAGACGCAGGACCGGAAACTTTTGTCCACTGCCACGCACTGATCTTCCCATCCGGATCACTGGAGTTACTTCCGTCCAGCATAACACTATCGATTGGTAAAGTAATAGTCAAGTCTGGCCCCGCCAAAGCTATAGGTGGTTTGTTATTGTCTATACAACTTTCACATGACAATTCTTTTTTGCAAGAAAGAAAAAGATAGGTCACTAAAAACAAAAAGGCAAGTCGATATAATAGCTTCCATTGCACAATTATAGATTTGAAAGTTGGAATACTATTTACAAAACGAGCGAATAAAGAAGTCACTTAAAGATACTAAAATCTTCTTGCACATGATACTTTTAAAAGTATTTACCTTTTACCAATCACTAATCCTAAAATTCAACCTTGTTCTAACTGTACGTTTCTATTGCTGCTAACAGTGTGTTTATAAAATTGTGGCTGGACGTTACACATCCAAACATAAATCGCTATTTTGTTTCTGTGGTTAATTGAATCTGAAGTTTTCCAATTGCCACAACTTCATAAACACTTTAACGTTAGGCACAACACTAAATACATTGCCGAAATTAATTTTTATCTTTATCCAACAATAACTATACAATTAGATGAGAACATTACTTGTTATTTCTGTGTGGCTGCTTTTACCCTTTGCTTCTTGTAAAAAGTACGACACGAAAGCGACACAGAAAACGACTTCAAATCTCAATTTCATCAAAGATTGGAGCAAGCTAAATGGTGGTTCAAGCTATGACCACTACTGGTCAGGTACGGCGACCTCAGATGGTGGTTATATTGCCGTGGGATATACGTCCAGCATGGATGGAGATTTTAGTGGTTTTAAAGGAGGAACAGATGCCTTGGTAGTAAAATACGATGCAGGTGGAAATAAAATGTGGCACACCCTCATTGGCGGTTCTGACCAGGATTACGCTACAGCCATTTGTCAATTGTCAGACGGTAGTTATATTGGTACTGGTTACAGTCAAAGTAAAGACGGAAACGTAACCAGCAATCATGGCGGCAGAGATGCTCTCCTTTTTAAGCTTGGCGCTGACGGCGCTATCCAATGGATAAAGGCGCTGGGTAGTACAGCAAACGAAGCTGCTCGCTCCATGGTTGTCAACGCTGATGGAACATTCACTTTAGCAGGCTATAGAACCGATGCCACCGATGCAATAACCAGTTTCGATGCATGGCTTTGTAAAGTTGATCAATCCGGCAATCCTCTTTGGGAAAAAACCTACGGTGGCAGCAATGCGGACAATGTATTTTCAATTGCGACAGACGGAAACGGTGGGTATATTTTCACCGGCTACAGTTCCAGTACAGACGGCGATGCAAACGGCAATAGTGGAGGGCTTCCCGATTACTGGATTGTAAAGATTGACGCTATGGGAAATAAACAATGGCACAAAACCTATGGGGGTTCCGGGTCCGATTGGGCACATGATATTGTGAAAACT
>Ga0207686_10000706_pt1 | contig 20698 bp, 18 predicted proteins | sample KBSM24metaG_FD_184396 | JGI IMG/M metagenome (GOLD analysis project Ga0207686, IMG submission 184396) | Miscanthus rhizosphere microbial communities from Kellogg Biological Station, Michigan, USA - KBS M2-4 metaG (SPAdes) (version 2) | ecosystem: Host-associated > Plants > Roots > Rhizosphere >...
GATGAATTGCAGCAGATGAAACTCACCGAGCAAGAGGCCGAACCTGTCCGGCAGTGGACGGATCATCTTGGGTCAAGGGGGGAGTTCCAGCAGCACTACCGGGATTGCGTTTTATAGGGCGGGGGCAGGGGATTCGTGGAGAGAAGATGGGGGGGCGGCGGTAGCGGTAAGTTGTCATGGGCAGCGAGGAGATAATCGACCACTAGGCATCTCCGGCCCTAAGCCCATGCCGTCCCGAGCGCTTCTTTCAAACCTGGGTCAGCCCAGCACTGGTGATCAGCAACTTGAGTTGGAGTCTGCCCTTTACAAGCGTCCGATTTTTGGCCGATAGCTGCCTGTGTTATGAGGAGCAAAGGCGCTCTGCGCGGTCAGAGCCAGGGCTATCAATCAGCAACTGGAACAAACTAAATGTCGTGTTGGTCTCAAGTGTGCCTCCTGGCAACGAACTGTTCTTACGTGGGGGGCAGTCCGCAACGTTGGGGTATTTTTTCCATAGGAGGTTTAGCGTGCCCTGGAAGTCAAATCTGGTAGTGCTCGCCCTATCTGCCGTTGCCGTTTCGGCGCAGGCCCAATCCGATCTTGAAGTGGTCGAGGCGATGGTTACTCGCTCGGCCAATGTCTGCCCAGGCCACAGCACCGAACGCACCAAGCCCACGGTGAAGGCGGTACCTGTTGGCGCGTTGCGGGTTATGCTTGACCGCGGTTTGGTCATGTGCCCCGACCGGCGCCTCGATAACGACGCGCCGGCTGTGTTCTACGGCAGAGTTGGCGTATTCGAATGGAACCCGGAAGTGCCTGCAAGCTCAGAGGTGATCGCCAAGCAGATCGACACCATGACCCGCAAGGACGAGTACCCATCGGACACCTTGGTTTGGGATGCCAAGGGTATGCCACTGCAGCAGCGCACTGTGCCGGCTTTCGAACCCAAGCCAGGGGCTGCTGTGCTGTACCAGATACGGTAAGCCCAGTGTTCGGGGATCGGGGCGGTCATTAACGTTGTGGTGGGCTTTGGCTTGAATCGCCAGGTCCACGCCGAGGGTGTGTGTCATCAGTTCTTTTTCGTGCCCATGCCTGAGGTACGAGAGGGTTGTTAGGCTCAACCTGAAGCTAATGGCAGGTAGATTTGGGTACCTTCGATGTATCTGTGAGGTTGGCTTAGGTCGGGGCTGCTATTTGGAAGCTTCGGGGAGTTCAAATTGAATGCTCATGACGAGCTCTCTACAGTCCCAGTGCGATTATCTCTATGGGCTAACGCATCAACAAATCGCCCACAAAAAAGCCCCAGATCTCTCGATCTGGGGCTTTTTCATCTGTGTCTGGTGCCCGGCGTCATTTGAATTGGAATTTTAAGCTTATGATTATAATAGGTTATTATATTTTTTGTGCGGTTAGGGATACACGTGGGGATACACGCGGCGCCTTGTTGAGCCTGATACTGAAGTCTTAATAAGAGGGGCCTTGCGTTGTTCGCAACCAGTTAGTGACAACATGACTAATGTCTGCGGAGACCTTCAGGCTCAACGTAGAATGTGGCCAAGCCAAAGGGGTGAGGCGATGATCGCGACACCAGCATAGCTTTATGAGCAGTCATGAGAATAAGGCTAAGAAAAGCTCGAGTTTTGAAAGAACTCACTTAAGCACCACTTGATGGAAGCGGGTCCGACAGCATGATTTTTCATAGGCGAGCCCTTCAGCGGCGCCTCACCGAGCTTCGTGCAGTACTAGGTGATGAGGCGATAAACTATCTCGCGAGCAGGCTGAACCGCCCCGGTAGGGACCGCATTGCCGCAATGTGGGAGTTGGCTGTATTCCATGGTTTCTCGAAATACGGCTCACTCCACAGTGAGGTGACGCTCGCTTCCGGGCGGCGACCGGATATCCTGTTCAATGGGCATGAATTGCAAATTTCAGCAGACGTGACAGCCGTTTCGGATGAGGGGCTGGACCAAGACAACCCTTACTATGAGTTGAGCCAACTCATTGAGGCTGCCAAGAGAAAGCTGGGTTTGCCAATCGGCGGTCTGGACCTGCGCATAAAACATCGACATAAGAGCACCGGGCGCGGTACCCGGACAGTCCTGAAACTACCGCCGCGGCAGAAGCTGCGCGAGTTTGTTGACCAGAAGGTTTTACCCATACTTCGTGAGCAGGCAGCCTCCGGTCAGCTACCTCTGAGCGTCGTCGTCGACGACGAGGATGTTGGGGTTGTCATCACAATTGATCCCTCAAAGTCGCCCTATAGTTCAGCGGGTTTTGCCGCCTATGACGTGCCAACCATCAAAGATCGAAATCCTTTGTATAGCGCTCTGAAGGCCAAAGCCGATCAGCTACGCGGGGCACCTGGTTTGAGCGGTGTAATAGTAGGCGATGCTGATTGCGCAGTGCTCTCGGGGCTATCACATGGAGGTAGTGGAGTGTCTGCAGGGATGATTATTCAAGAGTTCTTCCGTCAGCATACCTCCGTTGATTTCGTGGTGCTTCTCAGCGTTCGCGAAGGCCCACGAAACTGGTTTGATGTGACGCCTCCAGAACGCAAAAATCACCTCTCCCTCTTCGTCAGGGACGGGTGTGCCTTTACCTCGCAGCTGAACGTTCTATTCAATGGAATTAAAGAGCATTTTCCAAAGCCTGCAATGATGCCAGTCAATGGAGCTAATCGCGCTCGTGAAGAAGGCTATGGCCTTGGTAATCATGGGGGCTACCAAACAACAGGATTGGACATGGTACGCATCGGATTACGTGAGTTTACAGAAGTGCTAGCGGGACTTCGGACACTGCAAGACAATGGTGCCAAACCTATTGAGGCAGGAGGGAGTCGGTCTCAAGAGCACAACATTCCAAAAGCCATCATTTTGAATAACTTAAAGTTGGGGCGCTTACCGGTATCAGTGAATATCATTAAGACAGATGAAAATGATAATGACGACTGGGTAGAAATAAATTTTGGTGAGATTGATCCCGCTATTGCTCCTCTTCAGTGATCCTCTGTGCCCTGGATCCAAGCGCGGTTCTAAAGACTTTGCAGATCTGGGCGATAGGTCTGGGGCTTTTCCGCATAAGCGTCATACACTTAGCAACCTCAAAAAAGGTGGCGGATTTATTTTTCGAGAAATAGGCCCGTCACCTTTTTTGGATAAAGATTTTCTTTACTTTCTTTTGACCTGCACACCAATAGAAAAAGTGCTTGTGGTCATGACTCTGATTTCATAACCCTCATAATCTGTAACAGAGCCCACGGCTACATTCTCAATGCGAAGGTTCTGCTTGCCTGAGTGTCCCAATGTTAAGGTTGCGACATGAGTAGGCGGCGACCCAATATAAGTTATGCTCTCTAGAGAAATGTAGAGATCATCATTAAAAGGTGAGCTCGTCTGACCCGCTTCAAGTGAAAGGCTTATGCCTTGTTTGGAATGCTCACTCAACTTATTTTCAATAACCTCCACATCGGGAACTGACGTCTCCCTTTTAATGGATTTCTCTACGGCACGTTGCAGTTCGAGTTTTAATGATACGATTTCTTGCTGCGCGACTTTTGTGGCTCTCTGGGCGTCTTCCTGCCGTAATTTGTACGTTTCGACCAGAGTTTGAGTTTCACTTTTACCCTTGTTATAGCCGGAGTCGTGAATTTGAAGGAAGGTAAAGCCCGCTCCAATTAAAAATAGAAAAGCACTGCCGACCTGTATAAGTGCCAAAAGACTTTTATTGAGTTGAGGGGGTCTATGTCTAATGAATTTAGACTCTTGCATTGATTGGCCTGGCCATAATTTGACTATTTCTGTTTTGAGATCTGCGAGGATCTGGTTCGGCTGAAGTTGGCCGCATGGTTACCTTGAAATAAAAAAATACGATCGCACACATAAGTCTGCTTGTTTGTTATTTTTTATTTTAGCAAATGAAATAAATCCACGCCCGGTATCTAAAATGGCCTGAGGTATTCCTGCAGTAAGTGGCGGGGTTTTATGAGTGCAAGAAGTGAGAGGTTTTTAATAAAGCTCATAGTTGAGGCCTGTTTCATAAAGAATAGAATTGAATTCATTGTTATCTTTCAAGTATGTAGTGGAGGGGTACTCCATGAACTGAGCACTCATCATCACTAAACGTAATAATGCAAAGTCCGTGAAATTTATAAGGGTCAGATAATGTGAGCGCCTATCCTCTACGGAGAAACCATTGGAGTCGCTGAGTTTTTCAGAGATCATCTTTACCATATTATAAAATACCCTGGTTACCCCGAAAATTTGATCGGTAGAGTCAATCTCCTCCAAATATTTAGTAGCCTCACCAATGTCAGGTGATTCTATTCTTAGGTGTTCAATATCGTTTTCTATTTTAATAATGGCGTCAGGTCCATACTTTTTTACAAGTGTTCCATTTTCTTCAAATTCAATTTTAAATGTGTCCAAGGACGATCGTTGTGAATCGATCATGTTAAATAGTTGGGTTTCAAAGGAGCGCAATTTTTCAGACTTTCGTGTATTGTTTATTTCTATTCTAAGGTCTTGATTGGCCTGATTTTGTAATGTTAACGATTTGATGAGCAGAACTAGAGAGATAAAGCTGAGCATGGGGTTTAGAATGCCGCCAAAATAGTCGCCGAGCTGCCCCCAAACAGCTGGGTCGTCAGATACTCCATACCCAAGCTTATGGTAAAAATGGAATGTGTAAGAGAAACCAACAGTGATAAGCAACAATGTCGCCACCACTGTGTACCTGTTAATCATTATAAAATCCCTTGACTATATACTTTACAATTTTTCCATCTCGAAGCTTAATAGGTCTCGCAATGATTTTTAAATTCTTCCACTTGGAACTGTCTATTCCGTTGTTGTGATCAAGGTTTTCAGAGAATTTTTTCTTAGCCTCGAGTCTAACTTCTTTGTACTCAATTCCGAAACCAAAAGCTACCGTTTCGTCAGCTCCTTTCAGGAGAAGTCGGCCGTTTCCGGTATTGATGTTAAGCCTAGTGATACTAGCGGTAATATCTATATTGCTATCAGACTCCTTAGCTTGTAACGCTAAAACAGTCGATTTGTTGAAGCTGGCTATAACTACTCGGTCATTCAGACTTTTTCTATGTCTAATCTTTACGTCGTGATTAAATTTTGTTGATATCTTATGGATATCCTCCATTGATGAGACGCGCAGCTTTTTTATTAGGTCTTCGGCAGAGTCGCCCAAGTTGTCTACAATTTTCTGAGCTTTCGCCGAAAGCTCGGCGGACTCAATGTAAAGAGACTCCTTCATAAAATAAGACATCAGCTCTGCAAATGTTTGATTTCCAATTTTCTTATATTCTTTCTGTAAAGTCTCATCGGATATTTCAACTGTAAACCCTTGTCCATACGAGCCATTAAAAGTCTTCTTTAAGATGGTTCGCACACTACTAATCCCTCTATGCCTCAGGGAGACTTTTCCAGTCACAAGAGTCTCGGCTATGCTCAGCGTTGCCTCAGAGACTCCTTGCAATGTTTCGAGCCCAGCTTTCATGTCAACTTCGTAATCTTTAGTATCAATAACAACTTCAAGATTGATCGGCATATATTTCCCTACTTATACCAATATTTTTTAGAGCAGCCATTTCTTCGTAGAGTGGTTATGGTGCTTAGCCCAATCTGCATGGCAATATGCCATATAAATGCTTATACCTGACTGTGCGACCAAGTGCACGCAGTAACCAGTTGATGTCGAAAAAAGTGCCGGAATCAGTAAGCAGAAAGAGGTTATAAGAATTGGCTGCGACCTTCAGCTTTGACTCGCGCAGTTAAGGGCGAAAACTGACCAATACAAACGTCCACTTCTGGCAGGTTGCAGCCCCTCGCCAGAGGCAGCAATCTGCCATGCTCCACTTCGCATAGCCGGCGCGATTCAGTCGCGGCAGGTGCCGTATTGTTTGTTTACACCCGCGTGCCGGCAGCGCCAAGGCGGGGCCACTGCTTCAAGGCGCTCATGGCGTCACCGGGCGGAGGGCATTCAAGACGGCACGCAGTTCCTGTAGGGGGTAGAGCTCGCCGCTCTTCAAGCCAGGGCATTTGTCCTTATGCGCGGTAAAGGGCTTAGCGCCGGCTGCGCCATGATAGGTCTGGATTCCGCCGCATTGCCGGCATAGCAACCACTCTTTGCCCAGCTCCCAGTCCCGTGACCAGTGTCAAGTCCACGGCGCTCATGGTGCGCTAACCATGGCAGCCAGGGTGGTTGGCAATTGTTCATGAATATGCCGTCGCAGCGACTCGGCGCCGGCCGCGCTGAGTTCCTCGTAACGCAGCAAGAGCAATAGCACACCCTCCAACTGATACGTGTAGCGCGCCGCCACGCCTTCATCGGCGGAATGGCGCAGCAGGTGCAACTGCGCCTCGATCAGCTCATAGGCGCCTGAGCGTAGGGTTACGCCGGCCAGCTGAAATCCTGGCGCGTCGTCATAGGCTTTGATGGTGTAGTGTTCTGAGCCAGCCATGCCGGAGTCAGCCATACGTGAAACTCCCTTTCGATTGAGTGGGGGGCGCTGCGCCGACCCCCTCTGTTGGTTATGACCTATCAGGCGAGAGGGAGTAGCAAACCCGCTTATAAAAATGGCTCCCACGCACAAAACATAGGGTTCTATTTTCTATAAGTGGCGATATGGGTAAAAATTTAGCCTGCCGAATCCTTGGTTCAGCCTATCGGCTTTTGCGGCGCTGTCGGCTTGCCCAAGACGTAGCAAGGCCGCAGGTTGCCGTCTATAACGTCGCCGTAAGTACTGGCGACAACGGTCAACAGCTTCCAGCCCTGAGCTAGGTGTTCGTTCACACGGTCAATGCCGAATACATTGACAACCTCTGCCGCTTCACTCATTTGCATAGTTTCCGCTCCTTGTGATGATTTCAGAGTGTAGTACGTCCCGGAGTTGCTAGTAGTCGGAATGCTCGGAATTAAGGACCGCCAGAAACCGCCAGCCAATACCCGGTATCTGGCCAACCAAATACGGGATCGTCCAACTCAAAATCGCAAATGCAGCTATGCCCAAACTCCAGCCAACCACCGTCAATCTAGAAGTTTTACTGGTGTACATGCCAACCCATATAGAAAGCCCTAGGCAAACAAATATGACAGGTAGATAGAGGGCATGGGTAAGAGTCCAGAGCGTAAAGGACGAAACAAAGTGGCGACTCCCCCATGCTGAGGTGATTCCAGACAGCACACACAAAGTGGCATAACCAATCAGTATCTCTTTCCACCGCCCACTGCTCTGTCTCCATGATTTCAACTGATAAGGTAACTGTGTGGCTGAGGGCTAGTGCGATTACGACGACCCTATGAAGCCAGGGAGATCATCTTAGTGTTCCATTTTCTGGAACACTAAAACACGTGGAACGCCAGATTTTGAGGGGTAGATGTTTCGCTCATCTCGACACCCTCTATCTGGGTCACCTACAGCGGGTAATGATGGTGATTAGAGGTGACCCACTTATCCTCCTCATATCTCAACAGTATCGATGAAAGCTAGCAAGGGGTGGGTAGGGTGCCTTGGATGCTTGTTGACCTACTACCTCACCGGAGACGGAACCCCCTATAGCCACTTGAATCTGTAAAAACATCGGGGTTCGAATTACCCCAATGCGAATCACCTGCCAAAGGACCCATGAACTCTGCGGAGCTGCCGTGTTTTGGCTGCTGAGTAGTTGCGCCGACTTGCTCACACATTTGCATTCGACCTGACCAGTCATTTGCATCGGATTTGACCAGCACGAGTTGCGTGTAAGACCGGCAGAGATCGACCCATAGGCGACGTCGGTTGATTGAATAACCGCATCGATGGCGGTCCCGTTGAAAGTCAGACACCTGAAACCTTGGTTGAGAGCTAACCGCTGTGATCGATAGCTCTAGACCATGATGGAAGTCTTAAGGGAGCCCGCTAGCGAACATTCACACTACGCGTGCTAGCGCAATTCGCGTTATGGACTATCGTTTGTGCCAGCATATTGGAATCACGATCTGAATGGCAGGTGATTTCGAGGCAATAAGGATGGGCTGCGGTGTTTTCAAAAGCTGATGGCTCGGTATAGCCGCTGCTTAATCATCTCTTGGGCGAGCAGCTACAAACGGAAGGTTTACGACATGTCTAGATGTACAGCACCGGTACATGGTCATCGTTCGGCAAGCGCAAGAGCAGCGTGTCCTGCATGTGGCGGCGGATATAGCGGGTACGGGTCGCGATCGTACTCATCCTCGTCCTACGCACCATCTTATTCGTCCTCGTCTCATGGCGGGGGTGGTCGCAGTAGCGGCGGTTCATCCAGCAGCCCAAGGCCGCGCTGGTCGAAAGCTGGATCCTCTGTGGCCTACACCTCCGCCGAGGTACGAACGCTCACACCGGTACGCGAAAATGTCGAAAGGCGTGCGACGGTTCCTGATCTACGTGACGTCTTTCTTTGTCACGCCTGGGACGACCGGAAAGGATCCGCGAAGGAGCTGCATGATGTACTCGAGTCGCTCGGTGTTTCCGTTTGGTTTAGCGAGAAAGATGTTCTTCTAGGCTCTTCGTTACTGCGTGAAATTGATAAGGGATTGGTGAAGTCTCGAGTAGGTATTGTGCTGGTGACCCCTGCTTTGCTGCGCCGTCTAGCAGCCGAAGGTATCGCCGACAAAGAGCTTTCCGCGCTCCTCGCAAGGGATCTGCTTGTTCCCGTCGTTCACGACACAACATACGAATCGCTGCGCGAAGTCAGTCCTCTACTCGGTTCGAGAAGCGGTCTGAGCACTGCTGAAGATACTTTTGCGGATATCGCGGCCAAGCTTGCCGAGTTGGTGGCCCCGTAGCTTTACTGTCCATGCGTAGGGCTTTACTTACAGACACGTCATCAATCGAAGGAGTTGTACACATGAGTATTAAACCCGGCCCTAAACCGATCGCTGAATCCACCGGCAAAAAGGACCAGCGCCGTCGTGTTACTGAAGAAAACAAACGCAAACATCCTGATTTGGAAGTACACAAACACAAAAAAGGTGACTGACCTCAAGGCACTTAGAGGGGAGCGAGTCACTTGAGTTAGGCCGCTTCAGGCCGTTCTCTACCGATCTTGGTTTCAACGCGTGTTGACCACATCCGATGCAATTGCTGGTCAGAGCGAATGCAAACGGGTCGTCAAGTGGAGCGCAACTTCTCAGGCTGCTGAGCATCTGGGAGAGGTGTAGGAATGCGCGTGGCGACCCCCTCCGCTGCTCGCTGAAGGCGCTTAATGTGACGGGGTGATGGGGGTTAAAAACCGATACCCCTCAAAAAACGGTGTTCCAGGTGTTCCAGGTGTTCCACTAAAGCTGAAAGCCACGGAGTACGTGGCTTTCAGGCCGGAAAACCTTTTTATTTGAGCTGGAACACCAGGTGTTCCAACGGAAAAAGGTGTTCCACGTTGATGGTCTGTTGAATCAGGCCGCAAGCAGTTCCTCAACCGTCGGTTTCGTTGCGCCTGGACTGATTGTGTGAACACCGATGTATTTAATACGGTCTTGCTGATGGGTAGGAGGTAAGGGGATTTGAATGCTTTGCAAGCAACTGGGTATGCCCAGAGCTTGAATGACTTCCTGATACCGTTTGGCAGCCGTCACCAGTTCATCGGCGTTACTTCTTAGCTGCTCCGCTCGCTTGTACAGGATCGCTGTCAGGAGCTCTTTATGGGTCGCTTCCAATGCTTGGCCGCACTGCTCGAGTCGTTGGTCGATCTCAACCACTTCCTGTTCAAGTTTAGCGATGGCAGCAGTTCGAGCCAGGTCCTTGCCACGGCTTCTGTCCGATTCGCCAAGGATTGATTGCAGGGCTGTGTCTGCTTCGGATTCAGCAGCCGTATCACCGACAGCAATGGCCGCACCGTAGGCCTTGAGCGCCTTGTCATACGCCGATGCTCTTGCTTCCTTGCCCGGAATGTCCTCAGTAACCAAGGCCGTTAATTTGTGGTCTAGCTGCTTCTTGGTCCTCTCCAGTTCTTGGCGCGTTTCATGTTCGATGTGATTCCCCCCATCAACAACCCATCAACCAATCACCCACAAAAAAGCCCCAGATCTTTCGACCTAGGGCTTCTTCATCTCTATATATGGTGCACCCGGCGGGATTCGAACCCACGACCCCTGCCTTCGGAGGGCAGTACTCTATCCAGCTGAGCTACGGATGCTTGTGCGGGCGACATCATACCCATGTCGACCTTGGGCGTCCATGCTGGTCTTTGGCCGTTCAAACGTAGGATTTTGCCGCGCAGAGGCCCTGCGCCGTGCGGTAGGGATCAACCCGGTGGAGCACGGGCCGATCACGCTGATCAGAAAATTCCGGTAAATGCGCGGTTTTCGTTCTTTTTTTCGAACAGACTATTGCCCTGCACCCCCATTGATCCTAGGATTCGTTTGAGATTTCAAACGCTCTGTCTCCCGTGCGCTCTTTCACTTCCCGCGCGTGCTGGGGCTGATTTCCCTGACGGCAGCCCACAAGGCGCCTTTCAACAACTCTAATTCGCTCCGCGTGCGCGCGGTGCTGTTAAGGAAAGCCGACATGCAGCTCAAAGATACCCAGTTGTTCCGCCAACAAGCCTTTATCGATGGCGCTTGGGTGGACGCGGACAATGGTCAAACCATCAAGGTCAACAACCCGGCCACGGGTGAGATTATCGGCACCGTGCCGAAGATGGGCGCCGCTGAAACCCGCCGCGCCATCGAAGCCGCCGACAAGGCCTTGCCGGCCTGGCGTGCGCTGACCGCCAAGGAGCGCGCCAATAAGCTGCGCCGTTGGTTCGAACTGCTGATCGAAAACCAGGACGACCTCGGTCGCCTGATGACCCTCGAGCAAGGCAAGCCGTTGACCGAAGCCAAGGGTGAGATCGTCTACGCCGCTTCCTTTATCGAGTGGTTCGCCGAAGAAGCCAAGCGCATCTACGGTGACGTGATCCCTGGCCACCAGCCCGACAAGCGTTTGATCGTGATCAAGCAGCCGATCGGCGTGACTGCCGCGATCACGCCGTGGAACTTCCCGGCCGCGATGATCACCCGTAAAGCCGGCCCGGCCCTGGCCGCCGGTTGCACCATGGTGATCAAGCCTGCCTCGCAAACCCCGTTCTCGGCCCTGGCCCTGGTTGAGCTGGCGCACCGTGCCGGTATCCCTAAAGGCGTGCTGAGCGTGGTCACCGGCAGCGCCGGCGACATCGGCGGCGAGCTGACCAGCAACCCGATCGTGCGTAAATTGTCCTTCACCGGCTCGACCGAAATCGGTCGCCAACTGATGGCCGAATGCGCCAAGGACATCAAGAAAGTTTCCCTGGAGCTGGGTGGCAACGCGCCGTTCATCGTGTTCGACGACGCTGACCTGGATAAGGCCGTCGAAGGCGCGATCATCTCCAAGTACCGCAATAACGGCCAGACCTGCGTCTGTGCCAACCGCCTGTACATCCAGGATTCGGTGTACGACGCGTTCGCTGAAAAGCTCAAGGTGGCCGTGGCCAAGCTCAAGATCGGCAACGGTCTGGAAGAAGGCACCACCACGGGCCCGCTGATCGACGGAAAAGCCGTGGCCAAGGTTCAGGAGCACATTGCCGATGCCCTGAGCAAAGGCGCCAAGCTGTTGGCCGGTGGCAAGGTGATGGAAGGCAACTTCTTCGAACCGACCATCCTGGTCGACGTGCCGAAGAACGCTGCCGTGGCCAAGGAAGAAACCTTTGGCCCGCTGGCGCCGCTGTTCCGTTTCAAGGACGAAGCCGAAGTGATCGCGATGTCCAACGACACCGAGTTCGGCCTGGCGTCCTACTTCTATGCGCGTGACCTGGGCCGTGTGTTCCGTGTGGCTGAAGCCCTGGAATACGGCATGGTTGGCGTCAACACCGGGTTGATCTCCAACGAAGTGGCGCCGTTCGGCGGCATCAAGGCCTCGGGCCTGGGCCGTGAAGGCTCCAAGTACGGGATCGAGGACTACCTGGAAATCAAATACCTCTGCCTGGGCATCTAAGTTCTGTAAGGGATAAGCCCGGCAAGGGATTGCAGTAAACGCAAAGGGCACGAGAGCGCTGACCCTTTGCGTGTTTCACATCGTTATTCGTAGTGGCCGGGAAAGCTGTGGCAGTCGATCATCGCATGCTGCCGTAGTTGCCTCCCCGCCACGTATTCCTTGGACCACGCCACCCGATGAGTGGCGAATGAGGACTTTATGAGCAAGACCAACGCTTCCCTGATGAAACGCCGCGAAGCCGCTGTACCGCGCGGTGTTGGCCAGATTCACCCGATCTTCGCCGAATCCGCGAAGAACGCCACCGTGACCGACGTTGAAGGTCGCGAGTTCATCGATTTCGCTGGTGGTATCGCCGTGCTGAACACCGGCCACGTGCACCCGAGAATCATCGCGGCCGTGACCGAGCAGCTGAACAAGCTGACCCACACTTGCTTCCAGGTATTGGCCTACGAGCCCTACGTAGAGCTGTGCGAAAAAATCAACGCCAAGGTCCCAGGTGATTTCGCCAAGAAAACCCTGCTGGTCACCACCGGTTCCGAAGCGGTAGAAAACGCGGTGAAAATCGCCCGCGCCGCCACTGGCCGTGCCGGTGTCATCGCGTTCACTGGCGCCTACCACGGTCGTACCATGATGACCCTGGGCCTTACCGGTAAAGTCGTGCCTTACTCGGCCGGCATGGGCCTGATGCCAGGTGGCATCTTCCGCGCGCTGTACCCGAACGAGCTGCACGGCGTGAGCGTCGACGACTCCATCGCCAGCATCGAGCGCATCTTCAAGAACGATGCCGAGCCGCGTGACATCGCTGCGATCATCATCGAGCCAGTGCAGGGCGAAGGCGGTTTCTACGTCGCGCCTAAAGCCTTCATGAAGCGCCTGCGTGAACTGTGCGACAAGCACGGCATCCTGCTGATCGCCGACGAAGTGCAAACCGGTGCCGGCCGTACCGGTACTTTCTTCGCCATGGAACAGATGGGCGTCACTGCCGACCTGACCACCTTCGCCAAATCCATCGCCGGCGGTTTCCCGCTGGCCGGTGTGTGCGGCAAGGCCGAGTACATGGACGCCATCGCCCCAGGTGGCCTGGGTGGCACCTACGCGGGTAGCCCGATCGCCTGCGCCGCGGCCCTGGCCGTGCTGGAAGTGTTCGAAGAAGAGCATCTGCTGGATCGCTGCAAAGCCCTTGGCGAACGTCTGGTCACCGGCCTCAAGGCCATCCAGGCCAAGTACCCGGTGATCGGCGACGTGCGTGCCCTGGGCGCCATGATCGCGATCGAGCTGTTCGAAGGTGGCGACACCCACAAGCCAAACGCCGCTGCCGTCTCCGCCGTGGTGGCCAAGGCGCGTGAGAAGGGCTTGATCCTGCTGTCCTGCGGCCCTTACGGCAACGTGTTGCGCATCCTGGTGCCGCTGACCGCGCCGGACGAGCAACTGGACAAAGGCTTGGCGATCATCGAAGAGTGCTTCTCCGAGCTGTAATCGGAAGCTGGCCTGTTCGTAAAGAAACCCGCTTCGGCGGGTTTTTTTGTGCCCGAGGCAGCACATTCAGGCGTTGTTCATTGTACGCAGGCGGCGGCATTGACTAAGGTTGCAGGCATTGCCGATGGAGCGTGCAGATGACTGCTGTTGTTTTACCCGCTGTACCCCGTGTGCTGATTGCCGAGGCGGACCCTTGGTCGCGGGATCTGCTCAAGCAAGTCTTGCTGAATGTGCGCTGTGACGCGCGGCTGGATGTGTGTGCCGATGGGCAGCACGCGGCCACGTTGCTGCGCGAAAAACACTACGACCTGATCCTGGCGGATTGGGAACTGCCGGGCATCGATGGCCTGAGCCTGCTGCGCGACGTACGCCAGCAGCGCCGCTCGCCCGTGCTGCCCTTCATTCTGCTGAGCAGTCGCAATGACAGCGCCAGCGTACGCGAAGCCTTGCCCCTGGCGCCCACGGCCTATCTCACCAAGCCCCTGAACTTGGAAGGCCTGACCCAGCGCCTGCAAGACTTGCTGCTCAACGAAGGCGAAAGCGTGTATTGCGAAGTGCCGGCGCTGACGCCGGGCATGACCTTGCCGGCGTTCCTCGAACGTCGCCGCGATGCCTGCGATGGTGCGCCGTTGCGGGTCGATGTGAGGGCGGCCGTGCAGCACAGCCTTGGGCCTGAGGGCCTGGACCTCAAGCAGCTGGAAGACCAGGTGCGCATGGACCCGCAGATTACCGCCGTACTGATCGCCGCCGCCAACAGTGCCGGCCATCACGGCACGCCCGTGCAAACCCTGGCGGCAGCCCTGCACAAACTGGCGGCCGGGCAAAGCATGAACCTGATCCTCGGCCTGGCGCTCAAGCACAATGTGGTATTGGGCGACCCAGCCCTGGTGGCCTACGCCGAGCGCTACTGGCAGGTGTCCCAGGACACCGCCGACTACGCCCGACGTCTGGCGCGCATGTTGGAACTGGACCACGAGCGTTGCTACAGCGCCGGCATCCTGCATCGGCTGGGCGACCTGGCCTTGCTGCGCTGCCTGGAAGACTGGCGCCAGGGCGGCGGAGCCCTGGATGACGAAGCCATCGGCGAGTCCCTGTACACGTTTGGTGCCGCTTATGGCTCGGCACTGCGCGCACGTTGGCGCTTGCCGTTGGAGCTGCGCCAACTGATCGCCGCGATCTATTCCCTGGAGGGTGGGGTGTATGCCCGGGATGCGCTGGTGGTGCACCTGGCCGCGCAAATGGCGCGGTTGACCGAGCGAGAAGGATTGGAAGAGTTGGCCAGGAGTAAAACGGCACGCTTGCTGAAAGTGGGGTTGTCGGAGCTGATGCGGTTGCGCAAGGCCTAGAGAACGATGACATTCAAGTGTGGGAGGTGCAGTGCTGTCGCGCAGCAAACTGAACCCCCTGTGGCGAGCGGGCTTGCCCCGCGTTGGGCTGCGCAGCAGCCCCAATAAGGCCACCGCATTTCTTCTGGTAGAACCGGGAGACTGGTTTTAGGGCCGCTTCGCGCCCCAACGCGGGGCAAGCCCGCTCGCCACAACAGCCCGCTCGCCACAAAAATACGCTCGTTTAAGGAAAGGTTTTAATCCTTCATTTGATCTGATCTTCTAACCCGCAACCACGCGATTCTTGCCCTGCCGCTTGGCTTCGTACATCGCCGCATCGGCGCGGGCGAACAGGCTGTCCAGGGTTGAATCTTCGTCGGTGAGGCTGGCCAGGCCCTGGCTGACGGTCACGGTGAACGCCTGGCCTTCGTAGCTGAAATTCAGGGCCTGGATCTCTTTGCCCAGGCGTTCGGCCACTTGCAACGCCATCTCCGGTGCGCATCCAGGCAGTACGGCGGCAAACTCTTCACCGCCAATGCGCCCGAACAGGTCGCCACGGCGCAATACGCCTCGACCGCTCTCGGCGATGCGGCGCAGCACCTGGTCGCCCTCCAGGTGGCCGTAGGTGTCGTTGACGTCCTTGAAATCATCGATGTCCAGCAACAGGAACGCCAGCGGTGCGCCTTGGGCGCGGGCGCTGTCGAAGGCCTGCTTGGCACATTCGAAAAAGTGCCGGCGGTTGCTGCTCTGGGTCAGCACGTCGGTGGTGGCCAGCCGGTGCAGTTCCATCTCCAGTTGCTTCTTTTCGGTGATGTCTTCGGCTATGCCCACCACGATTACCGGTTCGCCCGGTCCGACCTGCTGGTTGATGTAGCATTTGTCGCTCAACCAGCGAATTTGCCCGTCGGCGGTGATGATGCGGTACTCGCGGTCTTCCACGGCGCCGTGGTCCAGCACGCGGGCCAGGCTGTATTCGGCGTAGTCGAGGTCTTCGGGGTGAATGCTGTTGCGCCATTCCCGATAGTCGGCGAGCAGCAGGCCGGCCGGGCGTCCAAATATCCGCTCATAGGCCGGGCTGACGTACAGCACGCGGCGCGTCTGCCAATCGACGGCCCACAGCACGGCGTTTACGCTGACCAGCAGTGAACTCAGTAATTGCTCGCGCTCACTGAGCCGTTCGACTTCGCCCTGGGCATGCATGAGCGCCAGCAAGGTCGCCGCCGCTGCGGGTCGGGGCGGCTCTGTGGTGGGCGGATCGGACAGGTAGGGTTTTTCGTGGACCATCGGCACAACTCTCTCTGGGCGCGCCGCAGGATTCAGCAGCGGTCACAACAAGGGGCCACCATGATGGCGAAGTGTTGTTTGAGAGGGACGAATTGCAGCGAAGTTCCGTCATCAGGGGCGATTAGGACGGATTAGCGCGTGTCTGGAGAATGACGTCAAAAAAGTGATTGCGGGGGAGGGCAGGCCCCTCCCCCTGCATCATCAGACCGCCGCAGGGCGCAGCGAATAGGTTTTCAGCTGGTGGGCAAAATCGCGCAGGGACTGGATACCACTGGCCTCTGCCTCATGCACCCATTCCTTGATTGCCGCCAGCATGTCGTGGCCATTGGAGCTGGTCTTGAGCCAGATCTGTTGCAGTGCCAGGCGTTTTTCGTAGATCACGGTCAGCGCGTGGCTGTGTTCCAGCATGCTCTGGATACGCAGGTGATGGCGGTCATCCAGCAAGCTGGTTTCCCGCGACAGCAGGCGCTTGGCGCGATGGAACTGGTGGCGCACCGAGTGATCGACCTTTTCCAGCTCTTGCTTGACCAGTGGGCCGATCACCAGCTTGCGGTACTGGGCCATGATCTGGAAGCGGTTGTTGAGGATCGCCATGGCGGTGTCCATGTCCAGGTGGCCCTTGCCTTCCACGCGGTGGGCAATCGGTGCCACGCGCTGTACCTTGGCCAGGCGCAGGAAGCTGAACACCTTGATCCACGCCCAACCCAGGTCGAACTCCCACTTTTTCACCGACAATTTGGCGGAGTTGGGATAGGTGTGGTGGTTGTTGTGCAGCTCTTCGCCACCGACGATGATGCCCCATGGCACCAGGTTGGTCGCCGCATCGCGGCATTCGAAGTTACGGTAGCCGATGGCATGGCCGAGGCCGTTGATCACGCCGGCGGCCCAGAACGGAATCCACATCATCTGGATCGCCCAGATGGTGATGCCGATGGTGCCGAACAGCAGCAGGTCGATCACGCCCATGATCGCCACGCCCAGCAACGGGTACGGCGTGTAGAGCTTGCGTTCAAGCCAGTCGTCCGGGCAGTTCTTGCCGTAGATGCGCAGGGTCTCGGGGTTTTCCGCCTCGGCCCGGTACAGCTCGGCACCTTTGCGCAGTACGGTGGACAGGCCTTTGATCACCGGGCTGTGGGGGTCGTCGACGGTTTCGCATTTGGCGTGGTGCTTGCGGTGGATAGCGGTCCACTCGCGGGTGTTCTGCGCCGTGGTCAGCCACAGCCAGAAGCGGAAGAAGTGTTTCAGGCCGGCATTGAGCTCCAGGGAGCGATGGGCTGAATAGCGGTGCAGATAGACGGTGACCGCAACGATGGTCACGTGGGTCATCAACAGAGTGACTGCCACCAGTTGCCAGGCCGACAAGTCAAGAAAACCGTTGTACCACATAGGCTGTATGGCCCTCAGATAAAGAAAAAAACAGCTCACGCATTATCACTAAGCCTACAGAGAAAACCAGCCACCCTTTCAGATAGGAGTGACTGGATGTTTCTTATTCTATAATCCGCAGCCTTTGTAGGGCGAATCTGGCTTTTTAGTAAGGACTACTAACCATATGCTGTTTTCATACCGAGGCGCCCGCCGTGCCGGGTTGGTATATCTGCTGGTTTCGATGCTGTGGGTTGGGCTCACTCAACGGGTATTGATCGAGTTTCTCGATAATCCCAGCGAGCTGAACCAATGGCTGCAGGTGCGCGGCTATGTGTGGGTGGCGCTCAGTGCCCTGGCGATCTACCTGATTTGCGCGCGCTTTGCCCGGGCCAATCTGCTTGCCCAGCCCCTGAAGGAAAACCGCGAGCGCCTGCGCCAGGCGGCTGCTGTATTCGATTGCACCCGTGAAGGCGTACTGGTCACCGACGCCCGTGGGCTGATCGTGCATGTGAACCGCGCCTTTATGGCGATCACCGGCTATCGGCGCGAAGACGTCATGGGCCAGCAACCGAGCCTGTTCAAGTCCGGGCGCCATTCGTCGAGTTTTTATCAACAGATGTTCCAGACCCTGGAGCGAACCGGCGAATGGAGTGGCGAAATCTGGAACCGGCGCAAAAGCGGCGAAATTTATCCACAGTGGCAAACCATCCGCGTGATCCATGATGATCACGGCCAGCTCAGCCATTACGTCGCGGTGTTTTCCGATATCACCGCGATCAAGGATTCCGAGCACGAACTGGCCCACCTCGCCCACCACGACCCCCTGACCGGCCTGCCCAACCGCCTGTTGTTCACCGACCGCGCCGAGCAGGCACTGGCCTCGGCGCAAGTCCACAAGCGCGGCTGCGCCTTGCTGTTGCTTGACCTGGACCACTTCAAGATCATCAACGACAGCCTTGGCCATAACGTCGGCGACCAACTGCTCAAGCAGGTCAGTGAACGCCTTGCAGGTCTGTTTGGCCCGGGTGTCACCCTGGCACGCCTGGGTGGGGATGAGTTCGCCGTATTGGTGGAAAGTTGTCCACAGGTGGTGCAGGCCGCCGCGCTGGCGCAACGCATACTCGATGCTTTGCGGGAGCCGTTCATCTTCGACGGCCATCAGTTGTTTATCAGTGCAAGCATCGGTATCAGCCTGTTCCCCAGTGATGCCCTGAGCGCCGAGCAGTTACTGCGCAACGCCGATTCCGCGCTGTTCAAGGCCAAGAGCGTGGGCCGCGAAGGTTACGCCCTGTACACCGAAGAGCTGACCGCCCACGCGCAGAACCGGGTGGAAATCGCCAGCGAACTGCGCCGCGCGCTCGAACAGCAAGAGCTGCGCGTCTACTACCAGCCGGTGCATGATCTGCACAACAGCCGCCTGATCGGTGTCGAAGCGCTGGTGCGCTGGCAACACCCGGAGCGCGGCCTGGTGCCGCCGGTCGAGTTCATCCCCATCGCCGAACGGACCGGGCTGATCGCCGATATCGACGCCTGGGTCATGGACCAGGCCTGTCGCCAAATGTGCCAGTGGCTGGCCGATGGCGTGCAACTGAGCTTTATCGCCATCAATGTCTCCAGCCGCCTGTTCGCCCGACGCGAGCTGTATGAGCAAGTGGCGCAGGTGCTGCACACCACTGGCCTGGACCCCGCCTTTCTGGAGCTGGAAGTCACCGAGAGCGCAGTGATGGAAGACCCTGAAGTGGCCCTGGAACAACTGCACCGCCTGCGCGAACTGGGCTTGCGCCTGGCCATCGACGACTTTGGCACTGGCTATTCCTCGTTGTTGCGCCTCAAGCGCCTGCCGGTGCAGAAGCTCAAGATCGACCAAGGGTTTGTTGCCGGGTTGCCGTGGGACGAAGATGACGCCGCGATTGTGCGGGTGGTCATCGCCCTGGCCAAAAGCATGGGCATGCAGGTGCATGCCGAGGGCATTGAACAGGTGGAGCAGGCCCGGTTCTTGTTGGAGCAAGGCTGCGATATGGGGCAGGGGTATTGGTTTGGGCGGCCAATGCCGGCGCAGGACATTGATTGGCAGCGCGCCCCGCCAATCCAGACCTGAAATGCAGTCAAATGTGGGAGTTAAGCGTACATCGCCTTCTGTAGGAGCGAGGGGGACGCCTAGTTCTTGCTCGCGAAAAACCTCAACGATAACGCGTGTGTCCTGAATGAACTCGGTGCCTGTGAGTTTTTCGCGAGCAAGAACTAGGCGTCCCCCTCGCTCCTACAAAAAGCCTTCAGCAAGCCCCCTCCCACATTCGGAACTTCACAAGGCGTTATTTCGGCGCTCGGGCGCAAAACCCTCGCGCAACCCCGCGTCCTGCCAGAAAATTCTTTCTGGTTATATAAACATTCTTAAATAGTATTTTTAAGAATATCCGCGCTTATCTACTATCGCCCTCACGCCGCAAGCAGTGCCGCCACTGCGAGGCACTATTCATTTCAGGAGCGAGACCATGAGCGCATCTCTACGTAGCGTCGACGGCCAGGACGAAGCAGCCATTTTGCGTGAGATCCAGAGCGCCCTGCGCGATCTGCGGTTTGGCGCGGTGGAAATCACGGTGCACAACGCCCAAGTGGTACAGATCGAACGCAAGGAAAAATTCCGTCTGCAGAACCCGGGGAACAAACCGAGCTAGGCAAGAACGGCGATAGACCCGCAACTATAAGAAAAAGCCAACACCCCCAGAATTTCAGGAGCTTCTATGTCGTCGATTCGCCGTTATGCCCTGGCCGCCTTGGCCAGTGCCGTGTTTGCCGGTTCCGCCGTTGCCAAGGACTACGAGTTGCTCAACGTCTCGTATGACCCTACCCGTGAGCTGTACCAGGACTACAACGCTGAGTTCACCGCCTTCTGGAAACAGTCCCACCCCGGCGACAACGTCAAGATCCAGCAATCCCACGGTGGTTCGGGCAAGCAAGGCCGGGCCGTGATCGACGGCCTGCGCGCCGACGTGGTGACCCTGGCCCTGGCCGGTGACATCGACGAAATCGCCAAGCTGGGCAAGACCCTGCCGGAGAACTGGCAGACCCGCCTGCCGGACGCCAGCACCCCATACACCTCGACCATCGTGTTCCTGGTGCGCAAGGGCAACCCCAAAGGCATCAAGGACTGGGGCGACCTGATCAAGAAAGATGTGTCGGTGATCACTCCGAACCCGAAAACCTCCGGCGGTGCGCGCTGGAACTTCCTCGCCGCCTGGGCCTATGGCCTCAAGGCCGGTGGCAGCGAAGCCAAGGCCCAGGAATACGTGAA
>Ga0207686_10000709_pt1 | contig 20683 bp, 18 predicted proteins | sample KBSM24metaG_FD_184396 | JGI IMG/M metagenome (GOLD analysis project Ga0207686, IMG submission 184396) | Miscanthus rhizosphere microbial communities from Kellogg Biological Station, Michigan, USA - KBS M2-4 metaG (SPAdes) (version 2) | ecosystem: Host-associated > Plants > Roots > Rhizosphere >...
CAAATCAAAAACTTATGATGAATTGGTGGCAAAATATAAAGCGAAGCTTGCTGCCGGTGGTCGGGCAAGTGGTCCGTTCATTCCACCATTTATTGGTTTTGAAAAAAAGGATGAGTTGATAAAAAAATATGCTGAGCAAAAACAAAAGCTTATTGCAAAAATTGAAAAGCAAAACGAAAAAGATCTTGACGTTTATATCCTGCCGCATCCATTATTGGGAAAAGTAACTTTGAGAGAGATGCTTTATTTTACTGTTCATCATAATGAGCATCATTTTGAATCGTTGAGGAATCGTACTGCATAAAACAAACCTTCCTTACATATATATACGAACAATTTAGATTTTATTTTCAATAGTTTTATTTTTTACAAATTTGGATTTGTTCATATATTTATGTGGCAGCAGTAATTTTATGAAGATCTTAAAACTCGTAACTGCTTTATTATTTTTCACACACTTTGCTTTCGGGCAGGGCTATATTTTCGATACAACTTTTATAAACAGAAATCATAAGTTTCATGTGAGAACAAAAGACATTAACGATAGTTCAATGTTGTTATCTGTAACTGATAATTCTAAAGTTTACCTTAAAGAAACAATTGAAGGAGGACTGGGAGACATTCACTTCTTAGATTTTGACAAAGATGGTTATATAGATATTCAAACAGTTTATTTCGGCAACAATTTGACTTACTATTTATATTTATTCGACCCTAAAACAAATAGATTCAAAAGTGCAGAAGGTTTCGATAAATATCCAGAAGCTTTACAATTAAAATCAAATTCAAAATATTATTATTCCTATCATCGAGCTGGCTGCGCCGATGCTAACTGGGTTAGCGACCTTTTTAAAATTGTAAATTTTAGGACAATTCAAGTTGGACACATTTATGGACAAGGTTGTGATTTTGAAGTCAAACAAAATCCTCAAGTAATTGAAATTTATAAAGTGCTCAACAACGATGAAGAAAAAGGCAGACTGATAGCAAAACTTCCATATTTAAAATTCATTCCAAACTTTGGTGACAAGTGGGATTTTATAAGAAAATATTGGAACAAAAATCATAAACAGTTCGATTGACAAGAAAAACTACCGCTAACAAGTGCATTTGTAAAAGCATGGCTTGACCAGCAACACTTGTAAAGCTGTAATTCTTATCATCTTTTGTTCAAGCCGACATTTCGCTATTGCCATACCTTCACAAATGCTTGAACGTTAGATCAGTTTTTTCTCCAAAAAGATCTCCACTATCATACATCTTACACTACCTCCTTCTGTTTTTTCAATTACAGGAATTGGTATCGGTAATAATTTACTTCTTGCAACAAGCTCTTCTTTTTGCTCTTCAGTCAACGAATCGAAAGCAGTTTGACTCATCAATAAAAATTTTTCCCCTTTACTGTTCTTTACCTGCAACATATTGCCCGCAAAAGAATGCATTTGGTCTTTTGTGATCCTTATCACTTCATGACCGGAGCTTTCCAATAATTGTCTTACTGCTATTAATTCCCATTCTTCTTCAATTGCCTCTTCGCAGAGGATCGCAAAGTTCTCGCCCAGCGTCATCATAATATTGGTATGATAAACAGGATGTCCATCGTTGTCTACTGCAAAAAAAATGATTGCCCTGAATTTGTTTGCGTTGGCAAATTTTTCCAACATCGATACATCTGTTCTTGGTGAATAACAAGTATAGATCACTTTATTCTCATGATCGATCACCATGCTACCTGTGCCTTCCAGGAATTTCCCTTCTACTTCAAATTCACTCCAGTCCTGCAGGTCTTTTACCACAAACTTTTCAGCAAGCATTTTTAAAATATCATCTCTTTTCTCAGCACGACGATTGGGTGCATGTATTGGAAAAACAGAAATAATTCCTTCAGGAGAAGTGCTCAACCAGTTATTGGGAAATACAGCGGATGGTTTTACCGGAGTTGGAGTATCGTCAACGACTAAAACATTTATTTCATGCTGCCGCAGCAATTCAACCATATTGTCAAACTCTTTCAGCGCTGCTTGCTGAACAGACCGGGGATCTTGTTTCTTATCGGTTGATTGAAAAAAATTTGTTGCAGCAGTTTCTTCGTTTGCCCTGAATGAAGCAGGGCGGATCATAAGTATTGTGTCAGTGATCTGCATTACTTATAAAAATAAGTAAATGCAAACTATTAACTGAATAGTGCGTCGATCTTCTTTGCTAATTCCCTGTCTTTATCGGTTACAGAATTTCCTGCGCTGTGAGTGTTCAGCCAGATCTCTACAGCATTCCAGGTATTTGTCCATGTAGGATGATGATCCATTTTTTCTGCTTCAATGGCTACTCTTGTCATAAATGCAAATGCTTCGCTGAAATTTTTGAAGGTAAATTTCTTGTAAAGCTTATTGTTTTCTTCTTTCCACATAAAGATTGATTTGATAATGTGATAATATGCCGATGTGCCAATTATTGCCCTTTTATCATCAAATTATCTCATTGGCTAATAGGCATATTTAAAATACTAGATGTTCTTTATTCCTGATCTTCTCATTTGTCAGTTCCATTACTAATTGTACTCCATTTAATGACCTGATATTTTCTGTCTGTTGCTTCAACATTTCATCTGTAACTATATCTCCCTTCATCAACCATAAAAAATCAAGGTGTTTAAATTCCGGTAAAAGATATTCGCCGTCAAATTGGTTATTGTAAATGTAATGTTCAAGGGCGGTGGAGGGTTCGTGATACTCATACAAGCCAAAAAAATAATTCCTTTTCTTTTTCTTTAGCTGAATCTCGATATCATGGTTTACTCGAAAATCAACACCGAGCATATTGTTTAATTGCCAGCAAAACTGGTAATCTTTCATTGGCGCCATAATTCCAAGCAGCCGGGTATCTTCAAAAAAACCATCGGTAATATCCTGTGTATCTAAAATAAGTTTGCTACTCATGGTGGTTTTGGTTTCTGTTTTTTATTTTAAAACTGAACCTCTGTTTCCATTTCTTCGTTCCCTCTTTTGAATTTTACTTTTGCCTTGTCTCCTTTTTGAAATTTTCCAAGTGTTTGCATATAGCTGTCCATAGAACTAATGGTGTAATCGCCCACCTTAATAATAATATCGCCAGCCTTCAATCCTGCTTTTTGTGCTGGTCTCCCATCACTAATACCATCACAACGAATACCTGAGCCGGCAAAAGTATAATCAGGCATAATGCCCATTGTAACTCCGCCGCTGCGCATGGAAGAAGTTGATTGCGTTTCTCTTGTTTTTGTAAATGCCAGTTTTTGACTCGTTGTAGTTGGAGAAAGCACAATGCCGCTGATATAGTTGATGATCTTTGTTTCACCAATGTAATTTATTTTATCAGCGTCGTCGCTTGGTTTATGATAATCCGAATGCAAGCCTGTGAAGAAAAATAAAACAGGGATGTCTTTGCGGTAAAAAGATGTATGATCACTCGGGCCCGTTCCGCTACTATCGATCCTGATCACAAATGGGTTTTTTTTATTGTTAGGGTCGATCAACGTGCCCCATTGCGGTGAAGTGCCATAACCACCGATCGTTACTGTCTGGCTGCTATCGTTCAGTCTTCCCACCATATCCATATTGATCATATAATTGACCTTAGTAAAATCGATCGTCGGGTGTTCTGTAAAAAACTTTGAACCATTTAATCCAAGCTCTTCTGCAGAGAAAGCAATAAACAGGTAGTTATTGTTTCTCTGTTTTGTGTTTTTTAGAATTCTTGCGAGTTCGATCAATGCGGCTGTACCACTCGCATTGTCATCAGCTCCATTATGAATTGCTTTTTCTCCTGTACGCAACATTGAGTTGCCGTCTTCGCCATAGCCCAAATGATCATAATGTGCGCCGAGTACAACTGTTCTTGCCGCTCCATTATCTAAATACCCAATAATATTGTGACCGGTCCTTTTCTTGTCGCCAATATCCACTTTCAATTTAATATCGATCGTAGCTGTTTGATCGCCGAAATATTTTTTTGCTGCAGCCCTCGTAACATATAACACTGGCACATCCATTTTTTCTGTTCGGTCTTTGCTGTCAAACTTCAGCTGATCATCAATAGATGAAGAGTTATAAAGTACAACTGCTGATGCGCCACGGCTCTTTGCTTTTTTTGCATTGTTGCGGATGTACTCATTCAAATCGAAATGCGGGTTGTTCTTATTCTCTTCTAAGGTTTCTTTCAGATCGAAGAACCAGGGCATATCGGCTTCCTGCACAGCAATGGATGGCAATGCTTCAATACTTGCGTTTTGAGAAAATGGAAATGGAAAAAAGTCTTTGTCAATAGCAAGGTTGTTATCGTTGATGACAAAATGAGTAGCACTGTTTATTTGTTTACCATCATAAATTTCAAATGGCTGAATAAATCCATCGGTGCCTTTCGGTTGCAAACCCGCTAACTGGAATTTTTGACTGATATATTCGCTTGCCAGTTTTTCTCCGTTAGTACCGGCTCTTCTTCCTTCAAGCTTGTCGCTGGCAAGATAACCGATATTCGCTTGAAGGTTCGTTACTGTTGTATTGTCTGCTTTACTTAGTTTGGGAGATTTCTTTTTTTGAGCAAATGAAATTTGAACAAGAAAAAAAGAAGTTAATAAAAACACCGCACGGATGCTATTCATAAGAATTTGAAATTAATTAGAGCAAAGTTATTAAATAGCTCAAATTGAAAGAGGTTAAAGTTTTGTGTAGTCAATGGAGAATAGTGACTGGTCGATTTCGGGAAACTCATATTCACGATTGACGATGTTGCTCAATGAAGAACAGGAAGATGAACGGAGCGTCGCAACAATGCTTAATAGTAACATCAAAGCTGGCCATATGACCAAAATCATCCTTCAAAAACCCGATTTCGTAAATATCAACGAGGTCTAACTTCTACATTTGTGGGTTACGGTGGGCGGAAAAAAAATACATATCGGTTTAGTGGGAAATCCCAATAGCGGCAAGAGTTCATTGTTTAACTGCCTGACCGGCTTAAATCAAAAAGTTGGCAATTTTCCGGGTGTAACCGTCGACTTAAAAGTTGGTGATGCAAAAATTGACGATAAGTTGTGGGCTGAATTTATTGACCTGCCAGGAACTTATAGTCTTTATCCACGCCGGCATGATGAACAAGTAACTTACGATGTTTTATTAAACGAGGATCACGAAGAACATCCGGATATATTAGTTGTGATCGTTGATGCATCGAATCTGAAAAGAAATTTATTGTTTGCTTCGCAGGTGATTGATTTGAAGATCCCCACCATTATCGCATTAACAATGATGGACCTTGCCCGGAAAAAAGGAGTAGAAATAGATGTGGCGGGGTTGGAAAGAGAATTGGGCGTGTCGGTGATCCCAATAAATCCGAGAAAGAACAAAGGAATTTCTCAATTAAAAAAAACGCTGTCGCAGATAACAACTTCGCTTGCCCCAACTAATATAAGAAATTTTGTACCCGATGCATTATGGGGAAGAGGAACGGTGCAAGCAATAAAAGAACAACTCCCTCAATTAAGCGATTATAAAGCCTTACATCTTGCGTTTAACTATAAAGAGCTTGGCATTAATTCTTCTGTAAAAAAGATCGTTGAGAATTCAATAAAAGATATTCCATTAAATAAAACCTTATCGCAGGCTGAAGAAATAACAGAGCGTTATGCACGCATTAAAACGATCATGCACCAAACAGTGGTGGAACCTGATCCCTTGCAAAGAACTTTGTTCACAGACAAGCTTGACAACGTTCTTCTTCATAGGCGCTGGGGTTATTTGATCTTGCTCGCGGTTTTGTTTTTACTTTTTCAATGTGTTTTTTTGATAGCGCAATATCCAATGGATTGGATCGAGCTGGGTTTTGCAAAATTGGGATCTGGCTTATCGGCTGTTTTGCCTGATATGTGGTGGAGTGATCTTCTTATCAATGGAGTAGTGGCAGGATTAAGCGGTATTCTTGTTTTTGTGCCGCAGATCATGATATTGTTTGGCCTGATCACTATACTTGAAGACAGCGGCTATATGGCCCGCATTAGTTTTCTTTCTGATCGTTTAATGCGAAGTGTCGGGCTGAATGGAAAAAGTGTGATGCCGATGATCAGCGGATTTGCCTGCGCCGTGCCGGCAATCATGAGTGCAAGAAGTATTGAGAACAAAAAAGAAAGATTGCTGACGATCCTGATAACTCCGCTAATGAGTTGCTCGGCAAGATTGCCTGTTTACACAATTTTGATCGGCCTGGTTATTCCTAATAATTACCTGCTAGGGTTTTTGAGTGTCCAGGGTTTGGTGATGATGGGCCTTTATTTACTTGGTTTAGTAATGGCATTGATCGTTTCATCTATAGCCCGGTGGTTTATTAAATCAAAAGAAAGAAGTTTTTTTATTCTTGAATTGCCAACTTATCGATCGCCACGCTGGGGTAATGTGGTACAAACGATGATCAATAAAGCCAAGATCTTTGTTTTTGATGCGGGCAAAGTGATCATGATTATAAGCTTAATTCTTTGGGCATTGAGCTCCTTTGGCCCTGGAAACAGAATGAAAGATGTGACACAGCATTATGAACAATTAAAGCAACAACCCAATGCAAATACAAAGGAATTAGATAAGGAGTTTGGTGCAGCAAAATTGGAAAATTCTTATGCGGGTATTTTAGGAAAATCAATTGAGCCGGCAATTGCTCCTTTAGGATATGATTGGAAGATCGGTATTGCTCTTATTACATCTTTTGCTGCAAGAGAAGTTTTTGTTGGCACTATGGCAACGCTTTACAGTGTTGGTGACCAGGATGAAAACGATCTTCGACTGCGAGATAAAATGAAAGCCGCAAAAAAAGAAGATGGTACTTCTGTTTATACACTTGCCTCGGGTTTATCGTTAATGATCTTTTATGTGTTTGCTATGCAATGCATGAGTACATTGGCCGTTGTAAAACGTGAGACAAAAAGCTGGAAATGGCCGATCATTCAGCTTATTTATATGACTGGGTTGGCTTATGTGATGAGCTTAATAGTTTTCCAGATATTCAAGTAGTGCTATTTCGCTGGCGGTCCCCATTTATCTTTTGGCTCAAAATATCTCCAGAGCATCAATGAAATTTTTCTTGCCATCATCCATGCTTCATTATCGTGTGTCCATTGCGTGTCCTTATTGTTCTTTGTAAAAATGCAAAAGATATAAGGGTTATGTGGAGCGTTTACTAACAATACTTCGCTACGGACAGCATTCACACAACCATTTTTACTGAATACCTCAATGTAAGGTGGTATTTGAGAGATCGCTTCATTTAGATCCCAATAGTTTCTTCCGAGAGACCGCATCATACGATCGCAGGCTGCAGCAGAAAAAATTTCATTGCGATAAATTTTTTCAAAGATGGTCCCCATTTCTTTTGGAGTTGTTTGTCCCCAACCATATTGCGTTCTATTATCTTCTCTTCCCGGGGTTCTTGAATTTACTCTTGTATAAATCAGTCCAAGACTATCGAGTATCTCATTTATTCTTGTTCCTTTTCCTGCAAGGCTTTGTAGCCATAGACTTGCTGTGTTATCGCTTGTTGTAAGCATCAGCATCATTACTTTCTTCAATAAGATCTTTTCATCGTTTTTAAAAGAGCCAAGAATATCTTCTCCTTCGTATAATAATGAATCTTTGTAAACCAACGTTGAATCATAAGCCAATTCTCCTTTTTGAATTTTGTCCATAATACCAAGCAGGATCGGAACTTTTACAATGCTTGCAGTTGGAAAAACGGTGTCTGTATTTATTGAAACCGTTTTTCCAGTATGAAGATTCTTTACATAAATACCAATGTCGCCATTGAATTCATGTATTGCTTTTTCAAGTTTATTTTGAAGCTTGCTATCAATTTTTTGCGCAAATAAAAATGCAATGCTGTGAAGACAAAGAAATAATAAAAAAAGTTTTTTCATTCTTAAAATGGCTTCTTTGTTTGTGAAGATTGACTAGCGGCGGTGGACATATTCATATAATCAAAAACAATATTGCAAAAAGCCTTGATCCCAGTTTTCATTCCACTTTCATCAACAAAAAAATCCGCCGTGTGATGCGCCGGTGCTTTTAGTGGGTCATTCCCTTTTGGCATTCCGCCAAGATATAAAAACACGGCTGGTGCCTTTAGTCCATAATAAGAAAAATCTTCTGCGCCGGTTACCCAGCTTCTTTCCGCAACATTATCCTTACCGGCAGCATTTTCAAGAGAGGGAATAATTTTTTTAAGCAATATTGGGTCGTTAAATGTCACCAGGGTTTTTTCTTCAATAACTGTTTCTGCTGTTGCGCCATTAGCTTCGGCGATATTTGTTGCAACCCTTTTTATTTTTTCATGTACATCAAGTCGCATTTTGCTATCGAGTGTACGAATAGTTCCATACATCACACATTCTTCCGGAATTATATTGCTTCGAACACCACCATCAATTTTTCCTACACTTATTACTACAGGAGCTTTTGTAATATCAGTTTGTCGACTAACAATATTTTGTAATCCCTGTATTATTTGTGCAGAAACAGTAATTGGATCAACGCCGAGCCATGGTTGTGACCCATGACTTCCCTTTCCTTTTACTTTAACAACAAACCAATCTGATGAAGCCATAAATGCACCGGGTTTATACTCTATTCTACCAACTTCAATATTTGCTTCTATATGAAAGCCCACGATTGCATCCACTTTAGGATTTTCCATTACTCCTTCTTTTACCATTAGGGCTGCGCCGCCTTCTTCATTCTCCGGAGGCCCTTCTTCCGCGGGTTGAAAAATAAATTTCACTGCACCTTTTAAATCATCCTTCATTCCTGCTAATATTTCTGCCACACTCATTAACATAGCAACATGTGTATCGTGTCCGCAAGCATGCATCACTCCTACTTCTTTTCCACTGTAAGTCGTTTTTACTTTTGAAGCAAATGGCAGATCAACTCTTTCAACAACTGGTAATCCATCCATGTCGGCCCTAAGCGCAATACAAGGACCCGGTTTGGTTCCTTTAAGAATTCCTACAACACCCGTCTTTCCTACTCCTTCTTTTACTTCTATTCCTAGAGAACGAAGATGATCAGCAATTAACTTGGCGGTTCTGTATTCATTGTTTCCCAATTCCGGATGCTCATGAATATCTCTTCGCCAGGCAATGCATTTCGATTCAATTTTATCAGCCGCCTTGTTGATTTTATCTGTTTGATCAGTACTTATCTTTTTTTGTGCGCAAAGAAAAAGAGACGAAGGAACAAATAGTAAAGTCAAAAAGAGTAGTTTCATGATGCAAAAATTTCATGAATTTAACGGAAATAATTTTTCATTAAAGCATATTGATCGCTTCATATAATTTTTTTTATTTTTAATCACCTATGCTGCTGCGCCATGTTCCATTTTTAAAAGCTGTTTTTCTCCATAGCTTCACTGCTTTTGGCGGACCACAAGCACATATTGGAATGATGCTAAAAACATTTGTGCATCGTACACCATATGTAACCGAACAAGAATTGATGGAGTACACTGCTTTCTGTCAACTTCTTCCCGGCGCATCATCTACTCAAACACTTACATTAATTGGCTATAAAAGAGGAGGAGTAATTCTTGCAGTTCTTACTTTAATAATCTGGATCTTGCCGGCAAGTATTTTAATGGGAGCTCTTTCCTTTCTTTTACATTATATAGACAAGAGGGCATTAAATAATGTAGATATTTTCAAATTCATTCCTCCAATGGCCGTTGGCTTTCTTGTGTATGCCACAGTAATGGCATTCAACATCTCTATAAAAAATACTGTTACATGGGTTATAATGGGTGTTTGTGCTATTGCAACATTTCTTTTATTCAAACAGCCATGGATATTTCCACTACTTATTGTTTTGGGAGGAATAACAACTAATCTTAGTCGTAAACGGATACCCCAGGTAGAACAAAAACCAAGAAAAATTAAATGGTGGAATTTCTGGTTGTTTGGGATAATATTTATAACTGCTGGATTTTTTAGTGAAGTAGCCAGGAAAGATAACTGGCCAAATCGAACTCCTATAAATCTTTTTGAAAATACATACAGGATGGGGAGTCTTGTGTTTGGAGGCGGACAAGTATTAATGCCAATGATGTATGAACAATTTTGTGTTCGCCCCGATGCGGTAAAAGAAAAAGATCCTGAAAAAGTGAGAATAGACAAGAACGATATGTATACAGGTATGGGTATTGTAAGAGCCTTACCCGGACCTGTGTTTTCAATTGCATCGTTCACAGGAGGAATGGCCTTGAAAGATTATGGAAAAACTTCCGAAGAAAAAGGGATTATGCAATTGTTAGGATGTGTAATTGGAACTGTTGCAATTTTTTTACCCAGTGCATTGTTGGTTTTATTCTTTTTTCCAATTTGGCATAATCTAAGAAAATATGCAGCCGTATATCGATCCCTTGAGGGTATCAATGCGGTTGTTGTAGGAATAATGATCGCTTCTACTTTTTATCTAATGAAAGACATTTCACTATTAGATGTCAGACTTGGAAGTTTGATAAATGCGATTGTGATTGCAGGAACATTTACTTTATTACAGTATACAAAAATTCCACCTCCATTTGTGGTTATTGCTTGCGTGCTTCTTGGATATATATTTTAATCCTTTTGCTTATAAAATTTTCGGGATTCAATTTCTTCTCTCACAATTTCAGGAACGAGGTATCGTATCGATTTTGCTGATTTTATATGTTCCCTTATTTGAGATGCCGAGATTTGAATTATCGGAGCATTCAGAATTACAGCTCCTTTATCAAAAGTCTTTTTAATTTCATGTCCCTCTCTTTTATAAACATACACAGGATAATTATTAATTATTGTTTCATGGTTTTTCCATTTATCAAGATTTTGATAGCTATCGCTTCCCATTATTAAGGAGAATTGATGTTCGGGATATTTTTCAGACAAAAATGTCAATGTATTTGAAGTGTACGACGGTTTGGGAAGGTTGAATTCAATATCCGAACATTTAATTCGATTATCATCCTGCGTTGCGAGACGCACTAAATGCAATCGATCGAATTCGTTTAACAGTGTTTTGCTTTCTTTAAACGGGTTTTGCGGTGAAACTATAAACCAGACTTTATTAATAGACGTTTCATTTAAAACATGATTCGCAATGATAAGGTGACCAATGTGAATAGGATTAAATGAACCGAAATAAAGACAGATATTCATTTAAATTATTGATAATCAATTAATTAATTCCACTTTGATATGTTCCGCCTCATTTAATCTAAGACTTAGAGAGTATCCGGATATTTTTATAGAAATCGGATCTCCTAATGGAGCAACCTGTTCAAGGTAAATTCTTTCCCCCGGAACGCATCCCATTTCCATAAGTTTCAGGAATATATCATTGCTATCAAATTCACTAATGATTGCTTCCTGCCCTGGTTTTAAATCTGATAATTTCATACCAATAGATGATTACAAAGCTAAATTCACTGAATTACATTTGCTTACGAATTTTGAAATAATGGCTACAGCAAAAAAAACAAAAGTTCATTTCTTTTCACATGATATTCCCCCGAACTTAAAAAATGCAACAAAACTTAAACAATTCATTGAATCAATTTTTAAAATGGAATTGCATAGCCTTGACTCTATCAATTATATCTTTTGTAGTGATAAAGCCATTCTGGGGATTAATAAAAAATACCTCAATCACGATTTTTATACCGACGTAATCACTTTTGATCTTTCTCCGGATAATAAAGCCATATCTGCTGAAGTGTACATAGGTATTGAGCGGATCAGGGATAATGCCAAACAATTAGGATTTTCTATAAAAGCGGAACTCCACCGAGTGCTATTTCATGCCGCCCTTCACCTTTGTGGATACAATGACAAAAAGAAAAAGGATAAAGAACTCATGAGGAAAAAGGAAGACGAGCTGCTCACTAAATACTTTAATCAATAATATTGTTTCACGGGAAACATTTCTTTGCTGTTCCACGTGAAATAATAAGGCTTCTTGCCTATTCAAGATGGCTTCAAAATCGCCTTACCTTTGCGCCCATGTTTCAAAAATATGATGTAATAGTTGTTGGGGCCGGGCACGCGGGCTGTGAAGCTGCTGCCGCGGCCGCAAATCTTGGTTCAAAAACTCTTTTGATAACCATGAATATGCAGACTATTGCTCAAATGAGTTGTAATCCTGCGATGGGTGGAATAGCAAAGGGGCAAATTGTAAAGGAAATTGATGCGCTAGGGGGATACTCTGGAATTGTAACCGATCTCTCTATGATTCAATTTCGAATGCTTAATAGATCAAAGGGACCAGCAATGTGGAGTCCTCGAGCACAAAATGATAGGATGCTTTTTGCAGCGAAGTGGAGGGAGATGCTTGAAAAAACTACAAACCTCGATTTTTATCAAGATACTGTGGTTGGTTTATTAATTAATGGAAATAAAGCTATTGGTGTAAAAACAGGCTTGGGTCATGACATATATGCTGATTCTCTTGTTCTAACTAACGGAACTTTTCTAAATGGGAAAGTGCATATTGGAGATAAGAATTTTGGCGGAGGACGGATATCAGAGAAGGCTGCCTTTGGTATAACCGAACAATTAGTTTCGCTTGGTTTCGAAAGTGATCGTCTGAAAACTGGTACACCTCCAAGAGTTGATGGCAGGAGTTTGAATTATGCTAAAATGGAAGAACAGCCAGGAGATGATCATGTGGTTGGATTTTCATTTCTTGATACAGAAAAACCCAAGAAACAACTGAGTTGTTGGATTACCTATACCGATAAAAAGGTTCACGATATTTTAAAAACCGGATTTGATAGAAGTCCCATGTTTAGCGGCCGGATAGAAGGAATAGGACCCAGGTATTGTCCTTCCATAGAAGATAAAATAAATCGGTTTGCTGAAAGGGAGCGACATCAGTTGTTTGTTGAGCCTGAAGGATGGAATACTGTTGAGGTCTATATTAATGGATTTTCAACCTCATTACCAGAGGAAGTACAATACGAAGCACTTCGTAATATTGTTGGTTTTGAAAATGCTAAAATGTTTCGTCCGGGTTATGCAATAGAATACGATTATTTTCCTCCGACACAATTGAAATATTCACTTGAAACAAAACTTATTAAAGGTCTATTTTTTGCCGGACAGATAAATGGAACTACGGGATACGAAGAAGCCGCGTGCCAAGGTTTGATGGCAGGAATAAATGCGCATCAGAAAACAAAAAATCTTGAACCATTAATTCTTAAAAGGAACGATGCATATATTGGCGTACTGATCGATGATTTAATTAGCAAGGGCACCAATGAGCCATACCGAATGTTTACTTCGAGAGCAGAATTCAGAACTCTTTTAAGACAAGATAATGCGGATCTCCGCCTAACAGAGTTAAGTTACAGGCTTGGCTTGGCATCTCAAGAGAGAATGGAGAAAGTAAAAGCAAAAAGAGATGGCGTTGAAAAAATAAAGAATATTCTAAATACGCTTTCTGTTACTCCTGATGATATCAATCCGTATTTTGAAAAAATATCGTCTTCTTTAATAACCGAAAAACAAAAGGCCTGTAAATTACTATTACGCCCTGAAATTGAATTGAAAGATTTAATGGATTGCTTACCTACTTTAAAAAAAGAATTGATTGATTTTTCAAATGATGCGCTTGAGCAAGCTTCCATTCAAATCAAGTATGATGTTTATATAGAAAAAGAAAAAGAGCTTGTTGAAAGAATGAGTCAGCTCGAGAGTTTGATGATCCCTGAAACATTTGATTATAGAAAAATTTCTTCGCTGGGTAATGAGGCAAGAGAAAAACTATCCAAAATAAAACCCACAACACTAGGTCAGGCGAGTCGCATATCTGGAATAAATCCAAGTGATGTTCAAATACTCATGGTTTATATGGGCAGATAAAAAGCCGTTCTTTATTTACTTCATTATTATTTTTCCTTATGACACTAGATTTTTATAAAACCGGCGTCATTTCTTTTATCTAAAATCTATATTGCTGTGGCTTTACTATCTTTTTAACCCTCCTAATTACAATAAAGAAGTAATCTCATGACAAGAGTTTCTTTCAATGAAATGAAATCAACAATAAAAAAAGCTTTTATATTAGCTAGCATGTCTGAGATAAAAGCAGATGTGTGTGCACGAATTCATACTGAGTCAAGCAGAGATGGTGTTTATTCACATGGGCTCAATCGTGTTGAAAGATTCGTTGAATATTTAAATACCGGTCTTGTTGATGCCGGTGCCGAACCATCATTGATTTCAAATCTTGGCACAATGGAAGTTTACAATGGCAACATGGGTCCAGGAATCCTGAATGCAATATTTGCTATGAACAAGGCTTCAGAAATAGCAAAAAAAAATGGACTTGGATTAGTGAGTCTTAATAATACGACACACTGGATGCGTGGTGGCGCTTATGGATGGCAAGCAGCTGAAAACGGCTATGTAGCAATTTGCTGGACAAATACAGAATCTTGCATGCCTCCCTGGGGCGCAAAATCCTGTTCAATAGGAAATAATCCTTTTATAATGGCGATACCCAGAAAAGAAGGACACATTGTGCTTGATATGGCAATGTCGCAATACTCATATGGCAAACTACAAGTAACAAGATTAAAAAATAAAAAACTTCCTTATCCTGGTGGTTTCGATAATAATGGAACACTTACTGATGATCCCGGGTCTATTGAAGAGTCACGAAGAATATTACCAATTGGATATTGGAAAGGATCGGGTTTTTCTATTATGCTTGATCTGATTGCAGCACTATTATCAGGCGGACTTTCTACTTCCGGAATTGATAAGTTAAATCGGGGCAGCTGTGGTAGCTGTTCACAAGTATTCATTGCTATCGACCCATTAAAAAATAATTCGCAAGAATTTATTGATAATATTTTAAACGAAATCATTGGTCAACTCAAATCATCTGTTCCTGCCAAAGAAAACGAAGAGATTTATTATCCCGGTGAACAATCATTAAAAATAAGAAAGGAAAATATGTCGATGGGAATCCCGGTAGATGATGGTATTTGGACCAGGGTTAAATCGTTGGCCAATTTATAGCTCATCATTGGTATATGATGAACTCTTTTTAAACATAAGCCAGGCTAAAACAAGACGTATTTCGCCAAAACTAATCTTATTACCAAGTTTTTCTTTTATTGTTGTGATGCTGCCGCCTTTAAATTCCTTCGTATGAGGTTCGATCAATGAAATTTTTTCTTTGCTAACAAGTTCTTCGATATTTATTTCCCCAACAGATACATAGTGCGCAAGGTGGCCTTCTATTGTTTGTTTTGTAAGGCTTCTTTCCTTCGCGATTTCATCAATTGGTTTTCCTTCTTTATAAAGCCTGAAAGATTCTGCTTTTGTGTCGATCTTTTTCTTTTTTTCTCCACTTTCGGCTTTCCTTTCCTTTTTAGGATCCTTCTCATGTATTAGTGACGAAAGATTCTTTTCTCTGCAATACTCAAGTATGATTTCCAAAAATTCTTGACCATATTTTTCTGTCTTTGCATCGCCGAACCCACTAATTTTTCTGATCTCAATCAGGGTCTGTGGTAAATAGCGGCTCATTTCATCAAGAGTGTTTGTCCCAGCAATAATATAAATCGGCAGATCAGCTTTCGAACAAATATTATCTCTAAGTTTTTTCAATCTCTGGTGAAGTACAGGATGAGGGCTTTCGGTTCTTTCTTTTGCCTCTCCCGCATAAACATTCACACTAAACGCCGGCAGTATAAAATCCTTTTTTCTTTTATGATATGCTTCGATATCAAACGTCCCGGAAAGACCTTCCATTAAATACCTTTTAATTGAAAGGCCGCTAAAAATTTCTTTTAGCCCTTCGTTTATTTCCTTTGCGTGGAGACGACTATCTGTCATTATCGGACAACCGCTTAATAATCCGTTTACCTTATTCTGTTCTTTTATAAAATAGCCGGCTCCCGCATTCATTCTTTCTTTCAGCAATTCGTTTGTATCTGCATTCTCTTCGCGATTGAAAATTGATCGCAATTGGTTTTGAAATTTTTCAGCTGTTCCTTCCAATTTATTTATTTCGTGTAGTAACTCGTCAAGCCATTTCTCCGACTCTTCGTTAAAAGAAGATCTGTTCTCTAACAAATATTGATTGAGTTCTTTTGCATCTTCAAATATCTGTTTGTAATCAAAAAGGGATAAAAGAATTTTAAGCTGATAATTTCTTTTTGATCGTTGCAGCTCCTGCTCCAGGATATTTTTAGAAGAATTAGTTTTAGAAAACCGAACAATTCTTTCATCAGAAAACATTCTATTTGATCGGATATGGCTTTGCAGCACAATGCCGTCTAATGTGGTGCAGCGACTTAATGCAACATATACTTGTCCCGGTGCAAAGGCCTCGCCGGCATCAATAATTACTTTCTCAAATGTTAATCCCTGGCTTTTATGAATAGTTATTGCCCATGCAAGCCGAAGAGGATATTGAGTAAAAGATCCCAAAACCTCTTCTTTTAGTTGGCGACTTTTTTTATCAACCGTATATCGGATGTTTTCCCATTTTTCTTTTTTTACTTCGATCTCTTCAACCTCATCTTTACACTGAACAAGAATTTTATCTTCATCGAGCTCTGTTACTGTTCCTATTTTCCCATTAAAATATCTTTTGATCCTTTCGGTGTCATTTTTAATAAACATGACTTGTGATCCAACTTTCAGCAACAGTTGTTCTTCTGCGGGATAAGCCGACCCCGGGAAATCACCTTCGATCTCTGCTCTATAGGAAAATGATTTATTAGCAAGACTGTTTAACTCTGTTTCATTTTTATTTCTTGCCCTTTCGTTGTGTGTAGTAAGAATAATATATCCGTCATCTTTTGTTCTTCTGAAATCAGGATCAAATCTTTTCTCCAACATATTTCTTCCATCATCATCAAGTTGATTATTCCTTACCTGGTTTAATACATTAATAAACTTCTCTTCGCTTTGTCTGTATATTTTATCAAACTCAATATAAACCGGCGGCTCTTCTTTTATTACAAGACTGTCGAAGAAATAAGGGCTGTTATAAAAGTCTTTCAATAATCGCCATTCATGATCTTTTATTACTGGCGGTAACTGAAACATATCTCCAATAAACAAAACTTGTACGCCGCCAAATCGTTCATTATGTCTTCGGCGGATGTGACGTAACACTGCATCAACGGCATCGAGCATATCACAACGAACCATGCTGATCTCATCTATAATAAGCAGCTCGAGTTCCTGTAATATCTTTTTCTTTTCAATAGTCATTCGTAGCTTACTGAGAAGACTATTCTTATCTGTTGTTGCTTCGTTTTGTCTATTAAATCCGCCAACATCTGGGATGAATGGTGAAAAGGGAAGTTGAAAAAAAGAATGCATGGTAACGCCACCAGCATTGATCGCAGCCACAGCTGTTGGCGCCACTATAGCGATTTGCTTGGGGCAATTTTCTCTTATATATTTTAGAAAGGTTGTTTTGCCTGTACCCGCTTTACCTGTAAGAAAAATATTCCTTGAGCTTTGGTTTACAAGCTCTGCGGCCAATCGAAACATTTCATTATTAAGATCATATTCCATCCTAGTGATTATATATCAAATAAAAAAGCTCCGGTTACTAACCAGAGCCTTTCAGTGGTGTGGGGCGGGATCGAACCGCCGACACAAGGATTTTCAGTCCTTTGCTCTACCGACTGAGCTACCGCACCTTTTAATCCCCAACTTGTTTTGAGAATCTTTTATTGGGGCAGCAAAAATAATTGTTCTGGGCCAAAGGCTGAAAAAACAAGGATTAAATTTCCCGGCTTTTACCCTTTTATTTCAATGTTTTCCTGTTTTACACCTGATTCTCCCTGCATTTGCAATAGTATTTGAGCAACGGTGACGACATCCTTCTGGCAATAGTTGACGATCCGTTTTAGATCTTTGTCATTCCAATATACACTCCAGACCTTACTTCCATCAATGTCGTCTTTTGGTGTAGGAATACCAAGTGTATGGGCAAGTAGGTTTAAAGAAGTAAAGCTTTTAAAATCTCCAAACTTCCATAATTCAAGAGTATCGATATGACAAACTTCCCATGGTTTTTTACCACTGGCGTTTATGATAGCCGGAACCGGAAGCTTATTTATAATAAGGCGGCGACATAGATATGGAAAATCAAATTCTTTCCCATTATGAGCACATAGGTATTTCTGTTCGTCGCTATTGGTCCATTTATTCAGCATATCGCAGAACTCAACAAGGAGTACTGCTTCGTTTTCTCCATAAAAAGATTTGAGAATGATCTTCTTTCCGCCGCCATTTCCCTGTATAAATCCACAGCTTACGCAAATAATTTTTCCAAACTCGGCATAAATGCCTGCACGATGATAGATAGTTTCTTTTGTTTCTTCTTCGTGGTATTTTAAAAGAGAAATTGCTTTTGTGTCCCACAACTCTTTCCAGTCTTTGGGTAAAGAGTTATAATCCGCATATTGAGGAACTGTTTCAATATCGAGGAATAATATATTGTTGATAGGAATAGCCATAGATTCTTCCTAAAAGTATAAAACCCGTCTCGAACTGCAGATACTACTTATAGGTACTTATCTCCTTTATTTCGTTTCACCTCCGCCACAAATTCTTTTATCTCCTGCTCCTTATCTTTTCTACAAATAAGCAAAGCGTCTTTTGTATCTACAACTATAAAATCATCGAGTCCCTGCAGCAAAACTAACTTTCCATTTTCTGCGTGAACCATACATTTTGTTGCATCCATTATCATCACATTTTTTCCGGCAACCGCATTTCCCAAATAATCTCTTTCCATGTTATCCCATGCGCTGTTCCATGTACCAAGGTCGCTCCAGCCAAATGATGATGGAATGATATAAACATTATCCGCTTTCTCCATGATACCAAAATCAATGGAGATATTGGTACATTGGGGATAGATCTGTTCTATTGCTTCTTTTTCTTCTTCTGTATTAAATTTTTCTTTTTCCGCAACGAAAACTTCGTACATCTCAGGAAGATATTTCTCAAATGCGGTAACGATGTTTTTTACTTTCCAAATAAAGATGCCTGCATTCCAAAGAAAATCTCCGCTTGCAATAAATGTTTGTGCCAGTTCAGCATTCGGTTTTTCGGTAAACGTTTTTACTTTATAAATGTCCGGCGCTGCTGCCGTCGTATCATGTTGAATATATCCATACCCGGTATTAGGATATGTTGGTTTTATTCCAAGTGTTACAAACGCGTTGATGTGATCTACAAAATCCAGTGCCTTCTTTGATGTCTTAATAAATTCTAATGGTTCTGTTATCATATGATCAGCCGGAGCAACAATAAGTTTTGCATCAGGGTCTTTTTTCAAAAGCTTGAAAGAAATATAAGCAACACATGGTGCCGTATTTTTTCTTGATGGCTCGCCAAGAATATTTTCTTCTTTCACTTGGGGCAATTGTTCTTTTACTATCGGAACATATTCTGCTGAGGTGATAATAAAAATATTTTCCTCGGGTACCAGTTTTTTATACCGTTCATACGTTTGCTGAATTAAAGTTTTTCCCGTATTCAGTATATCAAGAAACTGTTTTGGATATGCGGTGCGGCTCATTGGCCAGAAACGACTGCCGATACCACCGGCCATAATCGCTACATAATTATGTTTGCTACTCATGTCTTTTATATCAATCCTTCACGGATCAGGTCATGCAAATGTATAAATCCAAGATATTTTCCATTTTCAACCACAACTAATTGTGTTATCGATCTTTTTCTCATTAAGTCCAAAGCATCAACTGCCAGTTCTTCTGCACCGATAGATTTCGGTGTTACCGTCATTATATCTGCAGCGGTCACACTATCCAAAGAAATATTTTTTTCAAGCATTCTTCTAAGGTCGCCATCTGTGATTATTCCTAATAGAATATCATTTTTATCAACGACCGCTGTTGCTCCTAATCGTTTTGATGAAATTTCAACAATAACTTCTTTCAACGATCTGTCTTTTGCCAGTTTTGGTTTTTCGTTTTTTATATAAAGATCAGCCACCCGTAAATAAAGCTTTTTTCCAAGCGTTCCGCCGGGGTGGAATTTTGCAAAATCATCACTGCCAAATCCTTTCATCTCCATCAGGCAAATAGCTAATGCGTCACCCATTACAAGTTGTGCAGTTGTGCTGCTGGTTGGTGCAAGGTTATTTGGACAGGCTTCCTGTGTTACCGTTGTGTTTAATACTATATCAGATTGGCTGGCTAAATAAGACTCAATGCTTCCCACCATACCAATAAGAATGTTCTTGAAATTTTTAATTAACGGTACCAGCACTTTTATTTCCGGACTTTCTCCGCTTTTGCTGATGATCATCACAACATCATCTTGCTGCACTATCCCAAGATCTCCGTGAATAGCATCGGCCGCATGCATAAAAATTGAAGGCGTTCCAGTTGAATTGAGCGTAGCAACAATTTTTTGAGCAATGACGGCGCTTTTTCCAATTCCACTTATCACCAGCCGGCCCTTGCAATTAGTAATTGCGTTTACGGCCTTTTCAAAATCATCGTTGATATATTGAGATAATCCGCTGATGGATTGTGACTCTAAATCTATAGTCCTTAGCGCAATCTGTTTTAGTGAGGAGGTCATTTGAGGGGGCAAAATTATAGGATTTGATATGAAACCATA
>Ga0207686_10000715_pt1 | contig 20597 bp, 19 predicted proteins | sample KBSM24metaG_FD_184396 | JGI IMG/M metagenome (GOLD analysis project Ga0207686, IMG submission 184396) | Miscanthus rhizosphere microbial communities from Kellogg Biological Station, Michigan, USA - KBS M2-4 metaG (SPAdes) (version 2) | ecosystem: Host-associated > Plants > Roots > Rhizosphere >...
CCACCAGGATTTACGCATATAAAAATTTGTGGTTCGTCATAGGAAAACTGCGACAGGCGCAGCTATAAATAAGTGATTGCAAAAATAAGGGGAAAGGAATAATGAACGGGGAAGAAACATTAGGGAATTTTAAATAAAAGTCATCAATCTTTCCATAAAAACGGGAAAAGAATAACTGCAAGCATTACAACAAGTACATCAAGCGCCACGATCAGAAGCAAAGTGGAAAACGCTATTCCCGTTTTGTCACTAAAAACAGTATTGGCAAGTTGCATTAACAGCATTAGTTGTGGAATAATAATTGGGAAACCTAATATTGCCATAATAGCCGCATTTTGTTGCGCCTTTGCGGCAATGGCAGAAAGAAATGTAAAGACAAGGCTAAGGCTCCATCCGCCTAATAATACTAATCCAATAAATGGAAGAACTTTTTGTACAGGGTTGCCTAAAAAAAGAGAGAAAAGCAATATGCTCAGGAAACTCATTAATAACATTAGCACTGAATTGAACACAAGTTTTGCAAGTATAAAATCCCGTGGGTTTACGATTGAATAAAAATAGAGCATGCGGCCACGGGTTTCTTGTAAAAAACTTTTCGCAACTGCATTTATGCAAATAAACAATTGAATGACCCAAAACAGTCCGTTCCAAACTTTAGGTTCCGGTTCCCGTATGGTCATATACAAAACAAAAATAGTTGCCATGATATATAAGAGTATACCATAGAAACTATATTGCTGTCTCACTTCAAGAAGCAGATCTTTTTTGATAAGAGTATATATGTGCCGGGATGAGTTCATCAGAGTTTATAACATGTTCTGCATCTTGGTTCGTAAACATCTTTTGCGCCAAGCATTACCTGGTCTTCGTTTGGCACTTTGCGATAGCTATAATTTGCAATATTGCCGCACCGGACACAAATTGCATGAAGCTTCGTGATATAGTCAGCTTTTGACAAAAGATTAGGAATTTGGCCAAACGGGTTACCAAGATAATCCATGTCAAGTCCTGCAACGATCACCCTAACGCCGCGAAAAGCAAGCTCGTCACAGACGTTGGCGATCTCAGGATCAAAAAATTGAGCTTCGTCAACACCAACAACATCAACATCTCCTGCAAGCAGCAAGATCTGTTGGGAATTGCCTACAGGAGTAGATTGTATCGCATTTTCATCATGCGAAACGATCTTAATTTCATCATAACGAACATCGATAGCCGGCTTGAATATCTCCGTTTTAAGGTTAGCAATTTTGGCTCTTTTCAGCCGCCGTATAAGTTCTTCGGTTTTGCCACTAAACATTGATCCGCAAATCACTTCGATCCACCCACGGCGGTCGCCTCTTATGTTAGGTTCAATAAACATCGTTAAAATCTGGTATTATTATAATTCTTTGTAAACTGTTTGTAAATTTAAAGACGGAACAATTTTTGCAAGTATCCGTAAACTTTAAAATCCCTTTATCCGCGGTCAAAAGTAGTATAAACAAATGGAAAGAATTCAGACTTTGATTAACCGTTTGCAGGAACAGGTAAGGCAAAATGCAGATGTAGCGCAAATGCAGCTTACACTTCAATTATTACAATCTGAATTGAATCAACTACAAAAAACTTCTGTAAGAACATTGGGTACTTCTAAAGTATCAGTAGTATTACCAACACCTGTTGCGATTGCACCTGTTTCAATTACAAAAAAGGAGGCTGAAGAAGAACAAGAGGTTATTTCAGTCCCTAAAATAAAATCAAAACCAAAGAGCCAGCTTGATCTTCATTTTGATCCGATGAATGAGATCCCTACATTTTCTCAATATAAAATTGGAAAGGAAGTTAATGAAGCGGTGGAGCAACAGGAGTCATTTAATGATCGGTTAAAAGAAAACAGGACCGAATTAATGCATTCGTTAAAGGAGACCCCCATACGTGACCTTCGCAAAGGCATCGGTATAAATGATCGGTTTGTTTTTATAAGCGAATTGTTCCGTGGTGATGAACCAATGTATGAGCGCAGCATAAAAACTATTAATAGTTTCAATATTTACCCCGAAGCTGAGTATTGGATGAATCGTGAATTACAGATCAAACTTGGTTGGGACGACACTAAAGAAATAGTAAAACATTTCTATCAATTGGTCAAAAGACGGTTTGCTTCTATGTAATGAAGGATCTTTTCTGTAGCTCCTTTATTTTGTTTTACAAAGTCAAATGAATTATTGCTGCTTAATTCTAATTCAGACTTATTACTAATAAATTTTTGCAGGATAACTGAAAGTTCATTGCTTGAACTAATACAAATACCTCCGCCTGTTTCTATTAATCCAACAGCCTCTTTAAATTTTTTATAGTTTGGACCGAATAAAACAGGTTTGCCATATACAGCAGGCTCAAGTGTATTGTGAATTCCTTTATTGAAACCTCCGCCGATATAAGTGATGGTTGCATAGTGATAGAGTCTTGATAGTATCCCGATATTATCAATGATGAGACGATTTGAAATTATTGACTGTGAGCCACGAGGTTTGAGCTGAGAATGGAGTACTGCATCTGGGAAAATTGTTTTCAATTGATCAATATGCTCCTTGTGTATTTCATGCGGGGCAATGATGACTTTCAAATCGGGAAAGTTGGCTGTAGCATCTTTGATCAGTTTTTCATCTTCTGGCCAGGTGCTGCCTGCAATAAAAACAGGGGACCTACTACAAAATTTTTCGATCTCTTCGATCGGTGTAAAATTCTCGGCGATTTCTGATACACGATCAAACCTTGTATCGCCTGCAACAGTCGCGTTATTTATATTAATAGACAATAATAATTGAAGTGATTCTTTATCCTGAACAAAGAAATGGGTGAAGCAATTCAGCATATTGTGATGGAGATTGCCATACCATTTAAAGAAAGGCTGATCTTGTCTAAAAATCCCTGAGACCAATAATAAAGGAGTCTTTCTTTTTTTACACTCGTTAAGATAGTAATACCAGTAATCGTACTTAACAAAGACTGCAAGCTCAGGATTAACAATGTCAAAAAAAGCCTTTGCGTTTTTCTTTGAATCCAACGGCAGATAAAAAACCCAATCAACGCCTTTATAATTTTTTCTTATTTCATAACCTGAAGGAGAGAAAAAGGTAAGAAGGAATTTTAAACCAGGATTTTGAGATTTGAGTTTTTCAATTACAGGTCGGCCCTGCTCAAATTCGCCCAATGACGAACAATGAAACCATATTATTCTGGAATCTTGAGCCCTGAGTTCAGCACTAAGACGATCGAAAATATTCTTTCTTCCATTCAACCATAACTTGGCTTTATTATTCCATAGCGATGCGATACGGACGCCAGCCCTGTACAGTAACAAAAAAATGTTGTAAAAGAAAAGTGTCAATCTATAAAATTAATCTAGTCCCAACAGCCTATCGGATAGTATAACAAATGTAAAGGCAAATGTGATAACTACCTTTAATTCACTATTTTTGCGCCCATTAAACCGAGCAGGAGATAACTCAAAATCAATTTGAAATTGTAAATCGGAAATCTGAAATTACCATGCATCCTATACAGATGGTCGACCTGAAAAGGCAGTATCATAAAATTAAAAAAGAAGTAGATGAAGCCGTGCTGAACGTAATTGAAAGCACTGCATTCATTAATGGTAAACCTGTTCAGGAATTTGCAAATAATCTTTCTGCTTATCTCGGCGTAAAACATGTTATCCCCTGCGCCAATGGAACTGATGCACTTCAAATTGCCATGATGGCACTGGATTTGCAACCGGGTGATGAAGTGATCACACCATCATTTACTTTTATTGCAACTACTGAAGTGATCGCCTTATTAAGACTTACACCAGTTTTTGTTGAAGTGGACCCGAAAACATTTTGCATGGATCCAGCGGCATTGGAAAAGGCAATTACTCCTAAAACAAAAGCAATAGTTCCTGTACATCTTTATGGGCATTCATCGCCGCTGGATGAAATAATGGCGATCGCAAAAAAACATAACCTTGTTGTTATCGAAGATAATGCCCAGGCAATTGGCGGCGATTACACTTCTAAAAATGGAAAAAAGAAAACGGGGACGATAGGTCATATTGGAACTACTTCTTTTTTTCCTTCAAAAAATCTTGGTGCTTATGGTGATGCAGGTGCTATTTTCACTAATGATGATGAATTAGCTGATAAAATGAAAATGGTTGCAAATCATGGGCAGCGAAAAAGATATTATTATGAAATAGTTGGCTGCAACAGCCGGCTTGACACGATCCAGGCTGCTGTGCTCAATATCAAATTAAAACATCTTGATGAATATATAAAAGCAAGACAAGCGGTAGCTGATTTTTATGATAAAGCTTTTGCAAATAATCCAAAGATCACCACACCTTACCGGGCATCTTATTGCAGTCATGTTTTTCATCAATATACATTAGTGCTTAATGATGTGAACCGTGATGGATTAAATGCTTTTCTTGCCGAACATAATATTCCCTCAATGATCTATTACCCGGTGCCGGGTCATCAGCAACAAATGTTTGCTCATTATGTAACAGCAAAGGTCTCATTACCAGTTACTGATTGGCTTACAGAAAGAGTTATTTCATTACCGATCCATACGGAGATGGATAATGAACAATTGAATTTTATTACAACAAAAGTTTTGGAATATATAAACAGATAAAATCTTATGAAAATTGCAGTTGTTGGAACAGGATATGTTGGATTGGTGACAGGCACTTGTTTCGCAGAAACAGGGAATACAGTAACCTGTGTTGATATTGATAAAAACAAAGTTGAAAAATTATCTAACGGGCAGATAACAATCTACGAACCCGGTCTAGAAAAGTTGTTTTTAAGAAATCAGCGGGAAGAAAGATTAAAGTTTACAACGAATCTTGAAGAAGGCATTGCTGATGCAAAAGTTATTTTTCTCGCATTGCCTACACCACCCGGAGAAGATGGCTCGGCAGATTTGAAATATATTTTAGGTGTCGCCAATGATCTAGGGAAAATTTTAAAAGACTATAAAGTAATTGTTGATAAAAGTACTGTGCCGGTTGGCACTGCAGAAAAAGTACGAGATGCGATCGCCAAAAATTGTGAATTTGAATTTGATGTTGTAAGTAATCCAGAATTTTTGCGTGAAGGTGTAGCGGTGGAAGATTTTATGAAGCCTGACAGGGTAGTGATCGGCACCGAATCGGAGAGAGCAAGAAAGATAATGGCAGATCTATATGCACCGTTTGTTCGCCAGGGAAATCCTATAATTTTTATGGATGAAAGATCTGCTGAGCTCACCAAATACGCCGCCAACTCATTTCTCGCCACAAAGATTTCATTTATGAATGAGGTCGCAAGATTATGCGAGTTAATGGGAGCAGATGTTGATATGGTTCGTCGGGGAATTGGAGGTGATGAAAGAATTGGTAAACGATTTTTATTTCCTGGTATTGGTTATGGCGGTTCTTGCTTCCCAAAAGATGTGCAGGCATTGGTAAAGTCGGCATCTGATGTTAAATATGATTTCCGGATACTTGATGCAGTGATGGAGGTGAATGAAAAACAGAAAGTGTATTTAATTCCCCGCATCAAAAAATATTTTAATAATAATGTGACTGGTAAGAAAATTGCTCTTTGGGGACTGGCTTTTAAGCCAAATACAGATGATATACGGGAAGCACCGGCTCTTTACCTTATTGAAGAATTATTGAAAGCTGGGGCAACTGTTACAGCATTTGATCCTGAAGCGATGAAAAATGTGAGAGACGTTGTTGGTGACAAGATATCTTTTACTGAGAATCAGTACGATGCTTTAAATAATTGTGATGCACTGATCATTGCAACAGAGTGGAGTGAATTCAGAACACCCGATTTTGAAAAAATGACGCAGCGAATGAAAAGTAAGGTAATTTTTGATGGCAGAAATGTTTTTGATCTTTCACAAATGAAAGACCTGGGATTTTATTACGAAAGCATTGGAAGAAAAACAATTGTCCCTTAACTAAGGTTTATGGAGAAAAAGACGACGTTAATAACTGGTGCTGCTGGTTTTTTAGGTTCACATCTTTGCGATCGGTTTATCAAAGAAGGCCATCATGTAATTGCAATGGATAATCTGATCACCGGCGATATAAAGAATATTGAACATCATTTTTCAAATGATCATTTTGAGTTTATTGAACATGATGTTACAAAGCATATTGAAATACCCCGCAAGCTTGATTATATTCTTCATTTTGCATCACCAGCCAGCCCGATCGATTACTTAAAAATACCAATACAGACGTTGAAAGTTGGGGCATTGGGAACACATAATTGCCTTGGACTTGCAAAAGCAAAAAATGCAAGAATGCTTGTTGCTTCCACCAGTGAAGTGTATGGCGATCCTTTAGTTCATCCGCAAAATGAAGACTATTGGGGAAATGTAAATCCCGTGGGTCCAAGAGGGGTTTATGATGAGGCAAAGCGATACATGGAAGCAATCACAATGGCCTATCATACCTTTCATGGAGTGGATACACGGATCGTTCGGATATTTAATACCTATGGCCCAAGAATGAGATTGAATGATGGTAGAGCATTGCCAGCTTTTATCGGGCAAGCTTTGCGTGGAGAAAACCTTACGGTTTTTGGCGATGGATCACAAACTAGGAGTTTTTGTTTTGTGAATGATCTTGTTGAAGGGATCTATCGTTTGCTGATGAGTGATTATTATATGCCGGTAAATGTTGGCAATCCTGATGAAATTTCATTAAAGGATTTTGCAGAAGAAATACTTGCACTAACGGGCAATAAGGTAAAAATAATTTATAAGCCATTACCTGTGGATGATCCTAAACAAAGACAACCAGATATTACACGGGCAAAGCAGTTGCTTGGATGGGAACCTAAAGTTTCAAGAAAAGAAGGTTTGAAAATTACGTATGAATATTTTAGATCTCTTGCACCCGAAGAATTAAATAAACAACCAAAAGAATTTGTAAGCAAGCGGTAATTGGAACTCTATTAATGGAAACGATTAAATTTTAAAAGAAAGATGTACCAGGAATTAATTGATAAGAAAGCGAAATTAGCAGTGATCGGCTTAGGTTATGTAGGACTTCCCATCGCATTGGAGTTTGCCAAAAAAATATCTGTGATCGGTTTTGATATTAATGAAGGAAGAGTAGAGATGATGAGAAAGTGTATTGATCCAAGTAATGAATTGGTAAAAGAAGATTTTGATAATTGCGATATTCATTTTACCTCGAAACTGGAAGAATTGAGAGAAGCAAATTTCTTTATTGTTGCGGTACCCACGCCTGTTGATGAGCACAATGTGCCGGATCTTACACCGGTGAAAAAAGCCTCTGAAACAATCGGCAAAGTTTTAAAGAAAGGGGATTATGTTGTTTTTGAATCGACTGTTTACCCGGGTTGTACGGAGGATGATTGTTTGCCGATCATTGAACAATTATCAGGGTTAAAAAATTTGAAAGATTTTAAACTTGGTTATTCTCCTGAAAGAATCAATCCAGGTGACAAAACACATACACTTTCTAAAGTAATAAAAGTTGTTTCCGGATGTGATGCTGAATCGTTGGAAGAGATCGCAAAAACCTATGAAATGGTTGTTACAGTAGGAGTGCATCGTGCCTCCTGTATAAAAGTAGCTGAAGCAGCGAAGATCATCGAAAATACTCAGCGAGACCTGAATATTGCTTTGATGAATGAGTTGTCCATCATTTTTGATAAGATGAACATTAATACTTATGAAGTATTGGAAGCGGCAGGTACCAAATGGAATTTTCTAAAATTTTATCCGGGACTTGTCGGCGGTCATTGCATTGGTGTTGATCCATATTATCTTACTTATAAAGCAAGTGAACTTGGCTTTGATTCAAAAGTTATTTTAGCTGGTCGGTATATTAATGATGGAATGGCTTTATACGTTGCGAGAAAAGTGGTAAGGTATATTACGAAAAATGTAAGCAATGTGCAATCAGCAAGAGTATTAGTGTTAGGGGCGACTTTCAAAGAAAATGTAAGTGATATAAGAAATTCAAAAGTTGCAGATGTTGTAAAAGAATTGCAATCATTCTCAGTCAATGTCGATGTGCATGATCCTTATGCTTCTTACGATGAAGTGATGCATGAGTACGGCTTTGGATTAACAGAGATCAATGGAACCGATTATGATGCTGTTATTCTTGCGGTTTCACACGATCAATTCAAAGAAATGGATGAAGAATATATTTTATCGATCACAAAACCACATGCTGTTATTTACGACCTGAAAGGTTTATTCAGGGGTAAAATTAAAAAAAGAATTTACTGGAGTTTATAATATGCCATTTATACAAACACCCTTACCCAGCTTACTGGTATTTGAACCAAAAATACACGAGGATAGTCGGGGATATTTTTTTGAGTCATTTAACCTTCAAACCTTTCGGGCTGAAGGAATTGAAATAAATTTTGTTCAGGATAATCAATCATCATCAAATTATGGTGTGATCAGGGGGTTACATTATCAACTCAATCCATATGCCCAAGTAAAGCTTATAAGAGTGTTATCAGGAAGAATATTAGATCTTGCCGTTGATATTCGAAAAGGATCATCAACTTTTGGAAAAAGTTTTTCTATAGAGCTTTCGGCTGAAAATAAAAAGCAATTGTTTATCCCAGCAGGATTTGCTCACGGGTTTTCTGTTTTGAGTGAACAGGCAGAGGTGTTTTATAAATGCGATTCTTTTTACAATAAAGAAAGTGAAGCTGGCATTTTATATAACGATCCTTCTTTGAGTATTGATTGGAAAATTCCTGCTGGAAAAGAAATAATATCTGAAAAAGATAAAGGGCTATCTTTATTTGCTGAGTGTAGAAACACTTTTATTTTTACTGAATGAAAATGAAGTCCAAAATACTGGTAACAGGGGCTAATGGGCAATTAGGTAAAGACCTCCGGGAATTTTCTTCTTTGCATACGGGGTTAGAATTTGTTTTTCTTTCAAGAGAAGATCTGCCCATTCACCAGTTTGAATTAGTAAGAAATTATTTCAATACATTAAAACCTGCTTATTGCATTAATTGCGCTGCGTATACTGCTGTTGATAAAGCTGAATCCGAAAAAGACCTGGCTTTTCTAATAAACGGCGAAGCAGTTGGAGTGCTTGCTGCCATTTGTAAAGAACATAACACTAAGTTCATTCATATTTCAACAGATTATGTTTTCAATGGCGAAGCCGCTTATCCCTATACAGAAAGTGCTCTTACTGATCCAATAAATGTTTATGGCGCTTCAAAACTTGAAGGAGAGGAGCAAGCCATACAATTAAATCCTGACAGCATTATCATTCGGACATCATGGCTTTATTCAGCATTGGGAAAAAATTTTGTAAGGACAATGATGAAGTTGATGAGTGACAAAGATGAAATAAAAGTGGTCAAAGACCAGTTGGGTTCTCCAACAAATGCTGCGGACCTGGCAGAAACAATTTTTAATATTATTGGACTTTACCATTTGCAGATCTACGACTGGAACCCTGGGATCTATAATTTCAGTAACGAAGGAGTAATTTCCTGGTATGATTTTGCAAAGGCAATAAAAGAGATCACCAACAGTCCCTGTGTTGTAAAACCAATATCTACAAATGAATTTCCAACACCTGCAAAACGACCAGCTTATTCTGTTTTAGATAAGACAAAAATTCAACAAACTTTCGGCGTTAAACTAAAATATTGGGAAGATAGCCTCAGGACTTGCATCAGTAATATGAAGAACTGATCAGGAGCTTATTATTTTATCGAGGTAATTTCTGTTTTACCAGACTTTGATTCTGTTTTTACAATACCAAATCCCAGTGCAAACCATTCAGTAACGTCCATTTTTATTGGAAATCCAATACCAGCGACCTTTGATACAATTTTATTTTTTGCTGATATTTTATAACATTCCCATGTACCGGCTGGTGTAGTGACAGATTCCTTTCCTTCTACTTTTCTTTCGGTAATACTTATTTCAATTGAGGATTTTAAACCATTGGATTCATAATCCATATTAAATTGTCCATCTTTCAATTGATCTCCCACATTCATATTTGCGGGATATTCAAGATAAACATCAGTTGCATTTGCTTCACCGGCTTTCATTTGCTCAGTTTGGGCAGGTGGAATAAAAGTTTTCATATCCATCTGCATTACACCATTTTCACATTTCACGTTATTCGTTGCCTTTGTAATTGATTTTCCTTTTGAATCAACAAACTCAGAATTGATCGTAGCAGTGATTGAACTACCGCTCTTTTTACTGTTAGAAACAACATATGTCATTTTACCGGATTCTTTCCCTTTTCCGTTTGTGATCGTCATTTCAACAGTCTTATTGTTTTGCAGGAAATAATAATTAGAGCAGTCCTGGGAAAAAAGATTCCCAGTAAAAACAAGGAAAGCAAAAACAGTTATCAATCTCATAGTTTGTAGTTTATATTGTAAGTTAAAGAGAAGCTGAGTATAAAAATAAAAGAGCCCCGCTAAATGCAGGGCTAAAGTTCATCACTTGCAGTTTCAGTTGACCCATAAGGATTCGAACCTTAACTGACTGAACCAAAATCAGTAGTGCTACCATTACACCATGGGTCATCCAAACATTCCTTTCGGAATGGGCTGCAAAAATAAGGTTTGCGCTGTTTGATGCCAAATGGTTTTTAGGGTAAATTAATTGCTAAGAATAAAAGGTTTTTCCTCTTTTTCCTCCCGCTCTTTTAACTCTCTTATTTTATCTAATGCACCTGCCACCACGTCACACATAATCGTGTATAAAGCTCCGTGTTTTGGGTTTTCGTAAATATAATCCAGTGCCTGGTTCTCGTTTGGGATCGTCATTACGGGTATATTGGGGTTCACACTTTCAATTCCTTCTTTTAAAAGCCCTATAATTTCTTCAGCCGTTCTTCCCCTTAAATTTTTATCGCAGCGAATAATGATCTCATCAAAATATTTTGCCGAAATTTCTCCAAGCTCACGAATATCTCCATCTCTTCTGTCACCAGTACCACTTATAATACCAATACGCAAAGGATAATCGAGCTTGCTGATAAAATCACAAAGCAATTTTAAACCATGTGGATTATGAGCAAAGTCGGCAAGTATAGTATAATTTTTGAAATGGAAGAAGTTCAAACGCCCCGGTGTCAAGTTTGCACTTGGCATAAATGTTTGTAATCCCGTTCTTATATCTTCAATTGTAATATCACGGAAAAGATAAGTGGATAAAACTGCCGGTAAACAATTCTGAATATTATGTATCGCTTTTCCTTCAAATGTTAGCGGGATATTTTTTACATGCAGCACTCTTATTTTCCAACCTCCTTTCATCAAGGTTATATACCCATTTTCGTATACACAGGATAACCCATGAACTGCTGCATGCTCTTTTATTCTTGGATTGTTTTCATCCATACTAAACAAAGCAATATTGCAATCGAGGGTTTCTTTCATCTTATAAACAAGATCATCATCGGCGTTCAATACAGTATAGCCATGATCGAATACAGTTTCAGGCACAACTGCTTTTACTTTTGCCATGGCTTCCAGAGTGTGAATACCACCAAGACCCATATGATCGGCTGCTACATTCGTAACAACTGCTACTTCACAATTTTGAAAAGCAAGACCTGATTTTAAAATGCCGCCTCTTGCACATTCCAATACGGCAAAATCAACTGTAGGATCTTTTAAAACAAATTGAGAAGAGATGGGCCCGGTGCAATCACCTTTCATCATCATTTGGTTTTGAATATAAACACCATCACTTGTTGTATAACCAACTTTTTTTCCTGCACTTTTTGCAATATGCGCCGTTAGTCTTGTGGTTGTTGTTTTTCCATTTGTACCTGTGATAGCTATGATCGGTATTCTTCCTGCACTTCCCTTTGGAAATAACATATCAACAACCGGCTCTGCAACATTTCTTCCCAAACCTTCTGATGGTTCAATATGCATACGGAAACCAGGCGCTGCATTAACTTCCAATATGGCGCCGCCATTTTCTGATACTGGAGTTCGCAGGTCATTTGCCATTACATCGATACCACAGATATCAAGGCCAATAATTTTTGCGATCCGTTCAAACATAAAAATATTCGCCGGGTGTACTTCATCAGTTACATCTGTTGATGTGCCGCCTGTAGAAAGATTGGCTGTTGGTTTCAATAAAACCCTTTTACCTTTTGGAGGAATAGTTTCTAAAGTAATTCCTGCATCATCCAGCATTTTTTGTGTGAACTGGTCAATGGTAATTTGTGTCAGCACTTTTTCATGACCATAACCCCGACGGGGATCTTTATTTGTTTCATCGATCAGCCATTTTATATCATGTACACCATCACCAACAACAGATGCGGGTGTTCGTAAGGCAGCGCAAACGAATTTATAATTGATAACAAGACAACGAAAGTCAAACCCGGTGATAAATTTTTCAACGATCACACTGCGGCTGTATTCTGTTGCGGCCCCCAATGCCTTTACAGCTACTTCCCAGCTATTGATGTCAGTTGTATTACCTTTTCCATGATTGCCATCGATAGGTTTTATCACAAGCGGGTAACCATATTTTTCAACTGCTTCCTTTAAACCTTCTTCTGTCCTTATCACTGTTCCTTTAGGTACCGGTATTTCTGCTGCTTCTAACAACATTTTTGTTTCATCTTTATTACAGGCAATATCAACAGCAATGTTGGATGTAGTAGAGGCGATCGTTGCACGAATGCGTTTTTGATTTACTCCATAACCCAGCTGCACCAGGCTTTGTTTGTTCAATCTTATAAAAGGTATTCCTCGTTTTGCCGCTTCTTCTACAATACAACCAGTTGAAGGTCCCATCCTGGTATCTTCCCTTATCACCCGCATGTTATGAATATCATCAGCGAGGTCATACTCTTCTCCAGCTATCAAAGCCTGTGCAATTCTTACAGCAGCTTTAGCGGCATATACACCGGCATCTTCTTCTATATAACTAAACACTACATAATAAACTCCTTCCTTTTCTCCCTCTGGCGTCCTGGTTCTTCCAAAACCTGTATCCATTCCCGCCAACGTCTGAATTTCTAATGCAATATGTTCTACTACATGTCCCATCCACGTTCCTTCTTCAACTCTATGAAAAAAACCACCAGGTTTGCCTTCGCTGCAACGGTGCTCATACAAGGATGGTAAAAGTTTTTCCAATCTTTCCCTGAACCCCGGAATTTTATTGGTAGGCATATTCTCCTTTTCTTCCAGGTCAAGCTTCATCTGTATCAGTTTAGCCCGTCTTACACTCCAATAATTTGGTCCTTTTAGCACTTTTATCTCAAGTATTTGCATAAATAAAATGTTGGATGTTCAATTTAGGTTTTTTTAATTAGGTAGCCAACTGAAGCACTACTATTAAGCTTGTGTTGCGACGCACAGCCTGCACTGAGCGAAGCGAAGTGTTCATCTTTCTGTTCTCTTCTCAGCAATCATCCTCTTATTTTCGTTACATTTATACAAATCAATTACAATGCCTATAAATAATCGCCGTGGTTTTCTGAAAAAGGTCGGAACATTCTCCGCAACTGCTGCTCTTTCTTCTATAGCAAAACCAATGTGGGCAAGAAACCTTAATGCTGCATTAAAAGATGCAGAAGGAGTTTCCGCGACCGATCTTGCAACAGATGAAGATTTCTGGTATTATATACAAGAATCATTCACGGTATCGCCTTACTTGATCAATCTTAATAATGGGGGTGTTAGTCCGGCTCCAAAAGTTGTATCGGATGCCATGAAACGTTATTATGATTTCAGCAATGAAGCACCTAGTTATTATATGTGGCGAATACTTGACCAGGGTCGTGAACCATTGAGAAAGAATATGGCGAAGATGGCTGGTTGTGATGTAGAAGAAGTTGCGATCAATCGTAATTCATCCGAAGGTTTGGAAACGATCATATTCGGCATGCAATTAAAGGCCGGTGATGAAATAGTAGCAACCAAACAAGATTATCCTAATATGGTAAATGCTTACAAGCAAAGGGAGATGCGGGATGGAATAAAAATGGTTTGGATAAATCTTGAATTGCCAAGTGAAGATGAAAATTATTTAGTGAGTCAGTATGTGAATGCATTTACTGCAAAAACAAAAGTGGTACATATTACACATATTATAAATTGGAATGGGCAAATAATACCTGTGAAGAAGATCGCCGCAGAAGCTCATAAAAGGGGAATTGAAGTAGTTGTAGATGGGGCACATAGTCTTTTTCATTTTGATTTTAAAATATCTGATCTCGATTGCGATTATTTTGCAAGCAGCCTGCATAAATGGCTTTATGCTCCAATTGGCAGCGGTATGATGTATGTGAGAAAAAGTAAGATCAAAAATTTATATCCATTGTTTGCAATGGGAGAACCATTGAAAGATGACATAAGAAAATTTGAAGCCTTAGGTACAAGACCAATGTTTATTGAGCAGGCTATTAACAAGGCGTTGGATTTTCATGAAATGATCGGCAATGAAAGAAAAGAAAAGCGACTACATTATTTAAAAAATTATTGGTTTGATAAAGTTAAGAATGTTCCCAAGGTAAAACTGCATACTTCCTTCTCTCCGAAATGGGGTTGTGCCATCGGCAATGTTTCAATTGAAGGGAAAAAGCCGGAAGAGCTTGACAGTTTTTTGCTTGATAAATATAAAATTCATACTGTTGGCATCAATTGGGAAAATATTCATAGTGTTCGTGTCACGCCAAATGTGTATACAACTACAAAGAATTTGGATGTATTGATCGAAGGGATCAATGCATTTGTGAAACAGGTTTAATTATTTATTTTCTGATTTCGAAAAGAAGAACAATAACTACTTTCAGGATTATAATGAAAGCAATTTAAATTACGCATTGAATTGTTTTGATGTCCACACCACTCACTAACCGTAAAATAAATTTACTGCAGGCAACTTCTATCAACATGATAGATATGGTTGGCATAGGGCCGTTCGTGGTAATGCCTTTTGTTGTTAGCCAATTTAATAATGGGTTGTTTTTATGGGCATGGATATTTGGCGCTATCACCGCTTTTGTTGATGCTATGATATGGAGTGAACTTGGTGCAAAGTATCCGTTAGCAGGCGGCACTTATAATTTTCACCGAATCGCTTACGGAGAAAAGTACGGAAAGCTGATGAGCTTTTTATTTGTCTGGCAAACTTCTATACAGGCGCCGTTAGTTGTTGCGTCTGGCGCCATCGGTTTTGCCCAATATCTTACTTATATAATTGAATTGACGCCAATACAGGAAAAAATCATTTCAGGAAGTTTAGTTGTCCTTGTTTTTCTTTTACTCTATCGTAAAATAGAAACGATCGGAAAGATCTCTGTAGTAATGGGTTCAATAGTTGTTCTTACAATTCTTTGGATCATCATTAGCGGATTGATGAATCAGCAACATCCTGTTCAATTAATTCCATCCGGGGAAACATCTTTTTTTACATATGCTTTTTGGGCAGCAGTGGGTCACGGCTCTGTAAAAACTGTTTATAGTTATCTTGGCTATTACAATGTTTGCCATTTGGGTGGTGAAATTAAAAACCCGGAAAAAAATATTCCCCGGAGCATTTTTATTTCTATCACAGGCATTGCGATCCTGTACTTATTGATGAATATAAGTGTGATGGGAGTGATACGCTGGCAATCTGTATTGGAAGGTGATAAATATTTGGTAAGTGCTTTTATGGAAAGTATTTATGGATACAAAGCAGGAGTGGTCGTTACTATTTTGATCCTATGTATTGCATTCTCTTCCTTATTTGCAGTTGTGTTGGGTTATTCAAGAGTGCCTTATGCAGCAGCTGTAGATGGAAATTTCTTTAAAATATTTTCAAAGCTTCATCCAACAAAAAACTTTCCTTATGTCTCACTGATCTTTCTTTGTTCTCTTGGTTTTATTTTTAGCTTGTTTATGAAGCTGAGCCAGGTAATTTCTTCCATTCTTGCAATGAGAATACTTATTCAATTTATAGCCCAGGGTATCGGTGTAGTATTATTAAGAAACAGGTTTGGTAAAAAAGATCTGCCTTTTAAAATGTTCCTGTTCCCATTGCCGGTTGTTGCTTCTATCTGTATCTGGTTGTTTCTTTTTGTTTCTACTGGATGGTTTGCATTATGGGGTAGTATGATTGCTGCAGTTGGAGTAATAGTATATTTTTTAGTGAGAGTCCGGAAAGCTAAATAGAATTTCAACTCCGGCTTCATAAAAATTATTTCAATAAAAAGCCGGCATTACTGCCGGCTATATTTTTAATTCTTAATGATTTTTTATTTCAAAGTCCTGACATAGTTTATAACAGACCAAACATCATTCTGGTCGGCAATTTTCTTTTTGAATGAAGGCATATCCTTACGGCCTTCAGTAGTTTTATAAAATATAGCACCGTCAGTTTGTGATTGGAATGTAGGTTTTGTAAAGTCACCTGATTCAGTATCAAGTTGTGCAGCTTTTGGTCCATCGCCTTTTCCTTTTGTGCCATGGCAAGACTTACAATGCTGTGTATATAACTCTTTACCGGTAGCAATTGAAGTTGCATCGGACTTTACCGGGTTGGGCATATTCTTATACTTGTCAGGGACGGGCCATGGATCGTTGGCTGTCTTTGGCACAAAGGCCATTAATACTGTTACAAACATTAACGTAAACAGGATGGAAATATACTTTTTCATAATTCTGGGTTTTTTATTTTTGATGATTAAAGTTACCTTTTAATTATTTATAATGCAGTCTTTGGTTCTTCTTTTCTCAAGCGGAATAATTGGATGATGATAACAAGATAGTGGCCCCAAACGGTTGACATAAGGATAATAAAAGTTACCAGCATCCAAATAGGAGGATGTGAGCTCCATAGTGCACGCGGCAGCTCTATTAATTCATCAGAGACAGGGGTTCCCCATTGTTGTACAACTGAAGCCTCGAGATTACCATATGTTTCATTTTCATCAAGCCTTGCAAGTAAAGTTAGATTTCCTTTTGCATCCCCCGGAAGATCTTTTGGGATTTCTACGGTTGTTTCTCCAGTTGCGTCTGTTGTTCCTTCACCGAGTTTTAATGCACTAAATAACCTTTTTACATAAACCCCAAGAGCTGTTGAGTCAACAGGCCTTTCTGTTCCTGTACTAAGGTCAACCAGTTTTACTTTTACGGTTAGCAATGAGTCTTCTTTTACAGGGATGATCTCAAGCCTTCCTCTTTTTACGGCGATCATTTCTTCTGCTGATTCTAATGAATCTTTACCTGCAAAGCTTGCTTTAAAATTTAATTTGCCTTCTTTATCTGTTGTTAACTGGTCGGATTTGCAATAGAATACTGCTACCCCCTTACTATCGGTTATGGCATCACCCAATTTTTTTGCTGTTGAGTCACTTCCGATCGTAAATTCAATTTTTAACCCGGTCAATTTTGTAAGTGTTCCATTGATCTTTGCTTTAACGCTTGTTTTCAAGTCAACGCTATTATCGCTTTTCTGAACACTTACGAATTCAATAAGTGGAGAATAAGTGGCGGCTTCTTTTTTAGTAGTATCAGTTTGCGCTATTATTTTTCCTGGTGAAATAATTAACAAGGCCAGGAAACTTGTAATTAGTAGTTGATATATTTTTTTCATATAAAATAAGTTTAGGCCGGAATGACCTCGCTTCCCGGTTTCGTTATTTTTTCTGTTGCTTTTTCTTTATCCTCAAATTCGGAGATTGGTATGATGGTCACGAATTTTGACATGAGTGTAAAGAATAAAAAGAAAGTAGCGATACCCGCCAGCGTCAAAGCCCACTCAACCCATGTTGGCGAATATTTTACATACTCTAATCTTGTATCCTGAATTGGGAGCAACGGTGATTCAAGTGTAGGTACAATAATAAGATAACGTTTTACCCAAAGAGCTGCCACCATAAATAGAGAAGCTAAAGCGATCCAGCCCGGTTTTCTTGTTTTTGGAAAAGCAACAATGAATATCGGTAACAAAATACCAGCTACATTGGCAAATAAAAACCACCAACCATATTCTGAGAAGCTGAATAATTTATGAATAACTTCACTATCCCATTTTTCTGACCCAAACCAGTCGGTGAGATATTCTGAAAATGTAAAATAGCCATAGCCAGCACCAAGCACAAGCATAATATAACCGAGATAAATAAAATGTTTATCCTGTATATAGTCATACAGTTTATACATTCTTCTATACACCCACATCGCCATTATTAATACACCGGTTCCGGAGTAAATAGCAGCAAGAACAAAATAGGGACCAAAGATTGTACTATGCCAACCGGGTCTTAATGTCATACCGAATATCCAGGAAAGAACAGAGTGAACGATGATCGCTAATGGGATAATTATTACTGCCATCAGGTTCATTGAGATCTTGATATGTCTCTTCTGACTTGGAGTGCCGCGATACCCTATGGCCAAAGCCTTATAAACTTTTTGCCTCCACTTCGGTACTTTTAGTTTTGCATCACGATAGATCGCAAAATCTTTTATTAAAGCGAGATAAAGAAAAATAACGCTGCCGGTGAAATAAGTGCTGATCGCAAGTACATCCCACGTAATTGGCGATTGCAATCTTGGATAAAGTATTAAGTGATGAAGCCTGTCGAATCGTCCCACACAAAGCAAAATAAATACTGGGCCAATGATCGTTGCGATCACCGTGATCATTTCAGCAATGCGGATTATCGGTTTTCTCCATTCTACTTTTAGAATGTGAAGTATGCCTGATATAACTGCGCCGGCATAACTAATACCGATAAAGAAAATAAAGTTTGCAATGTATAAACCCCAAACCACATTATCACGCATTCCTGTTACAATATGACCATCGGCGATCTGTAAATACAATGCATAGCCACCGAGAATGATCCAAAGAAGAAAGAATATTGTCCACATCCAGGTTCTTCTGCCAAATTTTTCTATCACAGGACGCTGGTGATCGAATGCCTGTTGCTGAAATGAATTGAGTTGCATAAAAAATTTTTTCTCTTAATAAATCAATTTAGTTTTCATCTCTTTATTTTTTCCCTTCTTCCATCACATCTTTGAACCTTGCTTTCAAATTATCTGGCAATGCATCATAACCACGTTCAACCGGGAACATCCTGTCTCTTGGAGGTAAGTAATAAACTCTTGGTGCGGTTCCCAACTCTTCCATATAACGATAGCCGCTTCTATCTTTGATCAGTTGTTTAAAACCTACTGTTTCATCGCCATTTGTAACTGTGTCTTCATTCTCGTCGCCAAAATAAAATACCCCGTTAGGACAGGCAGTAACACAATCCGGCAGTAAACCTTGCCTTATCATATCAGGACAGAAATCACATTTTTCAACGGTACCTATTTTACTTGGCACGCTTGTTTCAGGAGTAGCTACCATGTCTTTCATATCCATGTCCAGTTTTGGTTCTTCCCAGTTAAATACACGGGTAGAATATGGACATGCTGCCATGCAGAATTTACAACCGATACATCTTTCATTATCTATTAATACCAATCCATCCTGCCGTTTGAATGTTGCATTTACTGGGCAAACCTTTACGCAGGGAGGATTATCACAATGAAAGCAGGTTTTAGGAAACCAATAGGGGGCTGATTGGTCATTGTCTTTCATCAGCTTTATACTTAGCCATTCTTTCTCTACTGGCAGGTGGTGCATTTTTTGACAGGCCCCCACACATTTACGGGCATTTTTGCAACGGGCAAGATCAATTACCATTACAAATTTTCTTCCTGGGATGCCGTTTCTTGCTTCGGCTCTTGTTACCATTGCCGCATGATGGTGATGCTGCAATTGTGAAGAATCCACTTCTATCATCTGCCCATCGGGTGATAATAGTTTTACTTTTTCACCTGTAGTTGCTGCCTGTTCATGTTTTTTACTTCCGCATGAGCAAGCAAGACTACCACATGCTGTAGCCGCTACCGTTGCTACAGCAGCAGTCTTTAAAAAGTCGCGGCGTGATCTGTCATTTATTTCTTCCTGTTTCATTGTGCGGTTTTAAATGTTGGTTTAAATTTCATTTTCATTCTTGGATGGGTTGGACATCCATTGCAATATTTCTTTATTATTTACTTTTTGCTTGTTTGCAGCATCAAAAACTGCTTTATCAACTTCTACCAGCTTTCCATCTGCGGTAAGCATTTTTACTTTTTCTTTTTTTAAATTCAGGAAACCTGAAAAGAAAGACCTGCGGGATTTGTTGATTTCGTTTTTATTGTTGTCCATTGTATTGCTTTTTCTAAATGTAGCATTTCTATTCTATATCAAAATGCCGGAAAAATAACAATGCTAAAATAAAAAGGACACAAATAGGCAGGGATGATAGAGTGATAAGGGTAATGTGATTTTAATCACTTTAAATAATGATGTTTATCAAACGCTTTCAGTGATTTTTTTGGGATAAACAGGTAATTTCAATTAGTGGTAGACTAATATTATTGAGGTGGGTGTATGTTATACATATATATAGTAATTTGATTTTCATAAAAAATTCATGCTCCCCGATTCTTTTTATCTATTTTTGGTAAGAGATTAGTTCATGAAAACCGTAACACTCGTTCTTCTATCAGGTC